>JAEIGA010002985.1_pt1 | contig 26664 bp, 26 predicted proteins | sample 9270691 | NCBI WGS metagenome assembly JAEIGA01 (sample SAMN17057246, study PRJNA624740) | gut metagenome | biome: biome; isolation source: fecal sample | host: Bos grunniens | place: China: Xizang | collected 2019 | reverse complement strand
TTGATTCTCGGTTTCCCGGCTTCGCCGATTTTTGCGCTTTTGCTCAACGAGCTGAGAAGCAAGCTGTTTAAGACAACCGTACAGACGATTTCCTACCTGCCGCACTTCGTGTCCAGCGTTGTTATCGCGGGTATCGTTGTTAACTTCCTGGCACCGTCCGGTTTGTTTAACCATGTTTATATTGCAGTAAAGGAATTCTTTACACAAAAGGCGGTTTTCCACAGTTTCTAAATTGGGGCAATATATATAAATAAGGGGTCTAAATTGACCCCTTATCATTACTTTTTCTTTTTGTCATACCTTATGCGGTGAAACCGTTTGTTGGCCCTGACGTAATCGGTGAAATCAAGTTTTGCACCCCTTGCATCAATGTAAAACAGTTTTGGTCTTCCGTGGATGCTCGTTTCAATAATCCAATAACTGTTATCAATATATCCTGTCTTGTTAATGACCTGCAATTTGTATATGTGGTCATCAGTTATGGTCACGGTGATTTTCTCAATGACCTTATTAATGATTTCCTTTTTCATCGCATCGGTCATTTCATCCGTCTTGAAATTCACATACTTGTTTTCGCTTCTCAGAAACTCTTCCATTCTTGCGTTTTCCGTTACAAGGTCAGTGATTTCCTTTTTAACAGCTGCGATGTTTTTCTCCGTCTTTTCAATCACCGCATTCATCTTTTCCGTGGAGAAGTGGACAGGCTGCATGATATTCATTTCAATTGCCCTGTCAATCTGCTTTTGCAGGTCTGCAATCTGACCTTGTTTGCTGGCAATCTTGGTGTGGTTATCCTCAATGCGCTGGGTGTACTCAATGGTGTTGGTTTTGCGGTCGCTACTGAGCATGTTGTTATACAGATAAGAAGCGGTGAACCAGCACAACGTGTCACAACAGTTGATTGATATGTAGTATTTCTTTTCCACAAGAGTCATTTTGTAACAACATGATGACTTAGCCGCAATTAAGGTATAGCCAGTGTTGGCATCCTTGAGAATGCTCTGGCAGTAAAAGATTTCTGATGTCTTGTGTCTTTTCCTGTGGGTGGCCATTTTAGCCTGGGCCTGTTCAAACAATTCATCGCTTATGATACGCGGATAAAGACCTTCACCAATATATGCCCTGTCTTGCAGAATTGTATTCATGTGCTTATTGCCTTTGCTCACAAAAGGTTTGGGGTGATATATGCCTAAATCAACCAATTCCATGTATATGTCAGATACGGATTTTTCGTTGTTCACGTATGCGGTGAAAATCCGCTGCACCAATCCAACGGTGTTGGGATTGATGATGAAGTGTTTGGTCTCGTCCAGCATGTACCCCAATTTGATACGCCCGCCATTGTATTTGCCTTCAGCCTTGTTTCGTGCCTTGCCCCTTGCAAAACGCTTTTCCTTGATTTCCATTTCCTGTTTTGCCAAAGTCACCAGCAAGTTCAGTATTACTTCCTGTCCAAGATTGAGTGTGCCATCATCATCAAACAGGCGTATTGACGGAGTTTTCACAACCAGCTGGATTTTATGACTGACAATGTAGTCTTTCATTTTATAGAATGGAAGTTCAGCACGTGCCAGTCTTGACACTTCCCATACATAGACACAATTGACACTTGGGTCGGCCATCAAGGTATTCAGCAATTCTTCCACCTCCTGTTTGTACAGGTCATTTTGTTTTCTTGCGCTGGCACCCTTGCCCTTGATAATAATTAGGTTTTCCCGCTGGTAGCCATCATTAACTGCATGTTCTATCATTTCATTGACCTGTGCCTCAAGTTCTTGATACACCGTTGAGACTCGGCCCCATATGACAGCCTTTTCATTACTGTTCTTTATATTGTTCTTTGCCATAATATATCGTTTTTATTAAATTAAGTCTATTGTATAATTTTATCAAGTGTATTGGGGTGGAGTGTTGTGCCCCACCCCTTGTTTAATTTAAGCGTTTCTGAGGTCAGCCAGTTCATACTCTAACAGGTTATTCACTGCCTGTGTGTAACTCTTACCCTCTGCTTCAGCCTTTACAGCGGTGTGCAAGTCCAAAGTGTCAATGAGGATTGCAATGTTTTCAAGCATTGCAGATTGGTTAATCACGTTGTGGTAAGTAAGTACGTTAACCACGTCTAATTCCTTGTCAAAAAATGTCACCTTGAAAGTCTTCATAATTGTAAAATTTAAATTGTTAGTATGATTATCACGTCGCAAATATACTAGCAAGATTTGGACTGGCCAAATTTTTTGGTGTTTTTTTAGTCAGAAACGTTGAAACGATTGTGATTAAAAAGTAACCGCAATTAAAAACAAGCAAAATTAAGGTGGGTTTTACCCACCTTTTTTATTGCAACAAAAACCCCGCTGTGCCTCACGGCAGAGCAGGGAAAAATAAACTACGTAAGTATAACATATTATGGCGTGAACTTTTGAATATCCAATTCATATATAAATAGTCGGCACTTTTCATTTTTTCAGTCCTCAGTGAAAATTTTTTTGACGTTACCGTGCAGAATGTTGTGGCAGTCTTGACACACTGACATGAGATTTTCTGGGTCAAGCAGTCTGACCATCATTTCTTGTTTGTCCAATCCGTAATCAAACGGAGACAGTACATGGTGTATGTGTTCAGCTGGTGTTAGTCTGCCATGCTGGGCACAGACCTCACATATTGGGTGGGTCATTCTGTACCATTTTGACAGGTCACGCCACTGTTTGAGCTGGTAAAGTGATTGCCGCTGTTTGCGTCTGGCGTTTGGTTTTGGTTTCAGTTTCTTGAGGGTAGGCATTTCAATAAATATCACTGTGGTATTATTCCATGCGTACACGCCATTGAAATAGGGAAAAAGAATGTGGGCACTTTTATCTTTTTTCTGTGTCCATCTGGGTTGTACTCATAATCATTTATGACCCAATTACGACACTGTACCATATTCCAATCAATCTTTTCAAGGTCATAGATGAAGTAGTCAGTGTCATTGAGCAACACCACGTACAACAGTTTTTCATCTGGCTGTGTGTCTCCCCTCATGTCGCAGTACTTGGACACCTTGAGGGGCAGGTCATCATATTTGCCCATGTCTTGATTACGTGCCTTTATTTCAACGTTGAACTTGCGGATTGCGCCATTGGTGGCAGTGTATTCAAATCTCATGTCAGTTGGGTCAAACAGACCAGTCTGGGTGAAGTTCACATCATAACCATTTAGTATCTGCTGGAATACCGATTGGGTTTTATCAAAGTCTTTGTCTTCTTGTGGGACAATACGTTGCTGTCTGTATTCAAAAGTTGTTGGTGTGTCCATGTGTGTTTGTGTTTGCGTGTTATTCTTATTCTATGTCTTTGGTGAAGTGTTCAATGTTGCAGAGTGTGCCGTATTGGGTTATTTGCTCGTACCTGTATTGCTGGTCTGCCAACCTTTGAACACCTTCTGTTATTTCGTGCATCTGGTAACATAGCCATCCCAATATGACCAATACAATAATGTGGAGTGTGTTTTTGATTATTGTGGGTTTCATGTCAGTGTTTTTTTTATATATAAATAGTAAACAAATGTGAAAATAACGCTGGGTTTAGTTAAAAATGTGTTAAAAAATAAAAATAGATTGATTTTTAACTAAAAATATTTGGAAATTACATCTATTAACATTTGTTAACGGAAAAAATTTGCTTATTTCAAACCATAGTAGTACCTTTGCAATACAATTTGAGACCAGACCACATTTGACTGGTCTGCACGGTTGGCCAACACCGTAAAAAGTTGGGGGGAACTCACCAATGGGTTAACGGTGACTAACCCCAACATCCCAAAGGCAATAACCCTAAGCCTTTATCACTCCCAAAGAGGGCACGGTATTTTAGCGTGTCGGGGTGAACTATGCGGTAAAACGAACCAATAACTTTTAACTAATTGTCAGCGTAAGGAACTGATAATGTGTATATTAAAAAAATTATTAATTAAAAAAAAAAAAGAATGAAAATAAACAACTTCAAAATCGCTGAGATAAGCGACAACAAATTTAATGAGTTTGTCAACAGTTTCAAGTATGCCGTGACGGGCACAGAGGATGGCAAAGAGTACATCATCGGTTTCAGCAATGAAGCCATCCCCAATGGCATTGAAAAGGAGTTTGACAATGTAAGGTTTGCCACTTATGCAGACGTTGCCACCAAAGACCGTTATGTCTATGTATGGCTGTTGAATGTACGTGACGCAGAGTTGCCACAGCTGGCGGAACAGTTCAAATTCACCATCTTGGGGTGGGATGACACCGAAGAGGATGAGGGTGAAACCATCATTGGATTCACTGATGCAGAGGAAGTCCACCACAAGGTCATTTGGGACTTTGATTACTTCTGTCTGGTGGACAACGTGACTGGGCAAAAGTTCGTGCCCGCAATATTGAAATAATCTCTTTGATTATAGTTAGTAAAAATTCGCCATCCTTGCTTGAGATAAGTAGGGATGGTTTTTTCATGTGAAACTGTTTGGCGGGTCACGGATTTAATGTACCTTTGTAGCGTACATTAATTTGTACCATAATGTAAAATTTAAATTGTTCGCCATCCTTGCTTGTGATAAGCGGGGATGGTTTTTTGAAAAATTTTACAGCCGGCGTTGACAAAACCAGAACTGCCCACTATTTATTATTGTAACGGTTGAGCAGGTTGCAAACTGCTGGGGGTGGTAAAAGTCCACAGCCACCCCAATTCAACCCAACCAATGTGGACATTGAATAACATGATAAAATGTGGACAGATATGTTTAACTTTTCTTTTATGAACAACGCATTAGTTGATTTCAATCTGAGTGATAAGGAATTCAGATTGCTATACCTCATTGTCAATAACATGTCATTGAATGACACCAACGAAATTGAAATGTACAATGGGTTTATTATGGACAAACTGAACATCTGTGAAAGACAGGTGAGACGCTTGACATCAAGTCTGATGGAAAAAGGATATATCACCAAGGTCAACACAGGTACAAAGAACAACCGCAATGCCAACGTGTACAGATTGTGTGACACAGTTGCGGACAACAGCGGTGACATAATGTGTGACATCAGCGGTGACAAAAATGTCCCCCCATATAATACTAGAAAAATAAATAAAAATATCTCTGTATATACTGGTACCAGTACTGGGGGGGACAAAAATGTCCGTGGTGAAGATACTGATACAATCTCAGTACAGGTTGAAGATAATACCAACGCAGCTGGCAGCGAATACGAAGATGGTACATGCGGAGATAATGACAATATCTCAACTGAGACAAAAGAAGCTGGCACCACCCCACAGGTGAAGTTGTCCAAGGATGAGATAAGCAAACGCAATGACTACATCTCAACCGTGTACGGAAGACTTGACACTAAGTTGGATTTTCTGTACAGTCTCAGGACTTATTCAATGTACGTTGATGAGGTTGACACCATTGCAAAGATTATCACCGAGGCACAGGGACACAGTGATTGGTTCACCCCAAAGCAGTGGGATAAACTCACATGGTACTGTGAACGGTTCGTTAAGATAACCGAGGTAAAAGACAACTACTTCAACGGTGGTACAAAGATGAATGCGGATGCTGATACTATCTCAGTGGATGGTGACACAGCTGGTGAGTACAATGATAGTTCAGATGAAAGTACAAATGATAATGGGGGGGTCGCGCCGCAAAAGTGCAAACAGTTCAAACGTGAAGATGCAATTGCATGGGCAGAAAAGACAGTGGCAAAGTTTAATGACTTCAGCAGCTGGGATGACAGCATTATGGCAAAGTTCACCACCAAGTATGGTAAGGGATGGGATGAGGGCAAAGACCCCAATGCTTGCAGGCTCTACAACATTGCATCATCAGTTGCAAGTGACTATTACCATACATTGGAAAATTCAACGAGCAACACCCCAACCCCTACCGAGGAAAATGCATACCTTGCACCGTGGGAAACACCATTGAACGTGGTGACGGAATCAGACTGTGAGGATTATGATTTTGGTGAATACATCAGTGCAGTTTGTGCAGGTGTTGCATGACAAATAACAATTGCCACCAGAGCAGCTGGGAACGCTTCTGGTGGCATTTCACCCCTTGGGTGGTATAACTTATCATTAGCGGAATCATGAAGCGTCTGGACGCAATTATACTATCACACAGTCAAAGTATTCCACAAGTCAGATAAAAATAGTACCTTTGCATCAAACCAAAGAGAATTAAAACGAAACAATAACATTAAAAAACAGAGAAATATGAAACAGATTTTGGCATTAACTGTTATGGTGCTGGTAACAATGACATTGGCAATCTCATGTGGTAACAAGAATGAAACCACTACCACATCAGCACAACACCCAATTGAAGAAATATCATATTACGATATTTTACCATCCGTTTTTACTACAAAGGTTGCAGAAATAGGTTACACCGAGGTTGTTACATCTAAAATACAAGATGGTGGCGCACGTGCAGTTGAATTGGTCAACCCTAATGACAGCAGCCGTTGCGTTTTCATTTATGATGGTGACGGTCTCACTAAAGTAATGTTCACTTGGAAAGATGAAACGAAAATCCCACAGGGTCTGTCAAATGTACGTCAATACCCATGTGACAACGAAAAAGGTTACTACACACAGGGCCGGTGGGAAAACAGTTACATATTTGACCGTAGCGGATTATAAGACATCATCAACCAAACCAACAATGACCGTTCCAACTGGAGCGGTTATTTTTTTGCTAATACTTGATAAAAATGGCTGCACCCCTATATTTATATATAAAACACAGAGGAATATGATAACGGATGAAATCTTCAAACCCATTGATGGGTACAGCGACACTTACCAAGTGTCAAACACTGGAAAGGTACTGTCAGTAAAGCGTAACAAATTACTAAAGCCACAGACAAATACAAAGTGGCAATATCAACAGGTGATGTTGTGGAAAAACTGCCATGCCAAACTGCATTACATTCACCGATTGGTGGCAACAGCATTTGTGGACAACCCCAATAATTATCATTACGTAAAGTTTATTGATGGTGACTGTCACAACTGCAATGCTGACAATCTCTATTGGGCAAAACAAATAAATCCTAAAACAAAGTGAAGTAATGGCAAAGGCAAACAAATACAGCGAATACCGAGAGGAAACACAACAGTTTATGACCTCAGTTGAAAAGTACCTAAAACAGAAATACGGCAAGATTGAATCACAATGGGTGGGTCAGTTGAATATGCTGGCAACAAATTATGACCTTTTCATACTTGCCAAAGAACGAGTGGCACAGGATGGTTTAATGATACCCAATCGTTTTGGCACACTTGAAAAACACCCCATGTTAAAGCAGATTACAGACACCAACCATCAAATTATAAAGATGGTACAGGAGTTTGGATTATCACCAAACGCAAAGGGAAAAATCAAGCAGACAAAAGACAGCAAAGATGAGGATAATGACCTGATTGCGGAATTGCTTAATGACTGATGACTATGGGAAATATAAAGAATATGCCAATGATGTGGTTGCTGGTAAAATTGTAGCTTGTGAGTACGTGAAAATGGCTTGCAAACGCTATCTGTCATTTTTTGAACGTGATGACATTGACTTCATACCAGAAAAAGCGGATAAGGTCATCAAGTTCATTGGCAAACTCAAACACTTTACAGGCTCACATAACAACAAACCATTCACGCTGGAACCGTGGCAGAAATTCATTGTGTATTCCCTTTATGGGTTTTATCACAAGGATGGTTCACGGATGGTCAGAAACGCTTACATTGAGGTTGCACGAAAAAACGGTAAGACAGCATTGGTGGCAGCACTTTGTTTGTACCATTTGATATATGATGGTGAAGCAAATGCACAGGTGATATTGTCTGCAACATCCGCAAAGCAAGCCAAAATCTGTTTTGACATGTGCAGCAATTTCCTCAAGCCACTTGACCCCAAATCAAAGTATTTCAAACGCTACAGGGACAGCATCAAGTTTGATGCAACCACATCTTCATTGCACGTTGTAGCTGCTGATGCTTCACGTCTGGACGGTTACAATGCTAGTATGTTTGTTTGTGATGAACTCCATGAATTCAAGGATGGGTCTGTGTTCAATGTACTGCAATCTTCACAGGGTATGAGGGACAACCCATTGGCAGTTTGTATCACCACAGCTGGTTTCAACAGGTCAAGTTTCTGTTACAGTATGAGGTCATCAATGGTTGAACTGTTGCACGGCAAAAAACAGGATGATTCACAGTTTGCCATTATCTTCACGCTGGACAAAGATGATGACCATGATGATGAAACCAATTGGTGTAAATCTTCACCCAATTTGGGGGTCACAGTGAAAAAGGAATATTTGAGACAACAGGCACAGCAAGCAAAGAACAACCCAACACTGTTGACCTCATATCTGACCAAACTGCAAAATATATGGCTTAGTAGCAGTGAAAAATGGATTGCAGCGGATTACATCTTCAAGGCACAACAGCAATGGCAAGTCACAGACTTTGATGAACCATTTGCATACTTGGGTGTTGACCTTGGTAGTACAAGTGACTTGACGTGTGTGTCGGTGATGATACCCCATGATGACCAATACCATTTCCGCAATTACTACTTCCTACCATCTGAGCAATTATCAGTCAACCCCAACCGTGAATTGTACAGGCTATGGCAACAGCAAGGGCATTTGATTGTGACCCCTGGGAATGTCACCGATTATGACAGCATCTTGACAGAAATATTGAAACTGAATGAACAGGTGCAGATTGTCCAAGTATCTTATGACCAATGGAACGCTACACAGTTTGCAATCAATGCCACTGAGCAAGGAATAAATCTATTGCCATACAGTATGAGCATTGGCAGTTTGAACAGACCAACCAAGGAACTTGCAAGGCTGTTGCTGTCTGGAAAAGTCATTATCTATACCAACCCAATTGACAATTTCTGCTTTGAAAATGTGGTCATAAAGCGTGATTTCAATGACAATGAGAGACCCACCAAAGAAACCTATAACAACAAAATTGACGGTGTATTGGCAATGATTATGGCGCTGGGTGGATATTTGACCACAGACCACTATGATAACACCGTAATGGGGTTAAATTTTGGGTAAAGCAGACTATTTATAATATATCAGGTAAGTTAATTTGACTATGGGATTTTTTAGGAAAAAGACACAGGAAAAAAGAGAAAATGAACCGTTGCAATATGTGACCCCTTGGGGGGAAGCATTGACATTTGGCACACTTATCAACCGCTATTCATCAATGAATATCAGTGCGGTGTTTGCGGCAACAAACCTTATCAGCAATACCATTGCAATGTTACCCATCAAGGTCTTAATCAATGGTGATGAGGGCAAGAACGAAATGAACAACCACCCATTAAACTTGGTGCTGGGTGAACGTGACAATGACAACCTGTTATCAAGGTTTAATCTGATTAAAATGATTGTGCAATCGGTCATTATCAAGGGCAATGCATTCTGTTACATACAGAGGGCACAGGATGGTTCAGTTTTGGGTTTGCGTTATCTGGAAGCAGGTGACGTGACCATCAACTACAACAAGCAAAAAGATATGCTGTATTATGATTGCCCCATCATCAGCAAAAAGCACATTGAGCCAATTGATATGTTGCACTTTGTACTTCACAGTTATGATGGTATCACAGGTATTAGCATCTTGAGTTATGCAGCACGTACCTTGGGAATTACCAACGCATCTGAAAACGCTGCCAAATCATTCTTTGAAAACGGCATGAACGTCAATGGACTGTTAAAGGTATTAACCCCAATCAACCAGAAACAAAAGGATGAAATCAGACAGTCATGGCAACAGGCATACAGTGGTAATGGTGGTGGTTTGGCAATCATAAACGGCAATATGGAATACCAGCAACTAACACTGTCACCTGAAGACAGCCAATTGTTAAGTTCACGTCAATTCAACGTGGCAGACATTGCACGGTTTTTCAACATTAACCCATTATTGCTGGGTGGTGAGAGTGGTGCAACATATTCTTCATTGGAAATGCTGCAAAACGCTTTTCTGGTGCATACGCTTCAACCATACATTGCAATGCTTGAATCAGAGTTTAACCGCAAACTGTTGAAACCATCAGAATCCAATTTGCAGGTCATATTGGAAACAAATGACCTTATGAGGATTGACAAACAGTCACAAGCCAACTATTACAAAACAATGGTTGATGCTGGTATCTTGTCACGTAATGAGGTAAGAAAAGAAATTGGCTACAACGGTTTTGAGGGTGGTGATGAACATACCATTGCATACAGTGACACAGCACAAAACACACTTGAAAATAACGAGGAAAACACAACAGATACAGATGATACGGATAACGAGGAATGATGACATTGCGTTTAACGTAAATGAAGTAAGGGGCAAAGGTGACAGATATAAAATCACCTTTTACACGGTTAACAGTGCCGTGAACATTCAAAAGACTGACCAAGATGTGACAGATGGCATCATTACACTTAATGGGTCTGAACTTATGACCATTGGTGAGGGTGTCATGAATTTCCGTGTGGATAACATTGCACCAAATGCAGGTTACAATGATGGTGTGTTCAATTCATCATTCACACGTACCACTAAGTATTATATTGTCTCTGGTGTAATCATACCTGATGGTGAAGATACTGAAACAGTCATTGACCTTATATCAGAGTTGCAAAACTCAGTCAGTTCAGAAATCACAAGGTCAACCAACAAAGATAATGCACATGATGCAGCATTGGCAAATGTTTACACCAAAGCGGAAATTGATGATATGTTGGATGACATTGACGTAACGGTGACAGAAACTGACCCCACTGTACCAAGTTGGGCAAAACAATCAACCAAACCCACATACACTGCAAGTGAGGTTGGCGCATTGCCTAGTTCAACAGTAATCCCATCAAAGACCTCAGATTTGACCAATGACAGTGGATTCGTAACAGGCAGTAAAATCTATGTCGGTGAATGTACCACAGCCGCTGCAACAATGCCAAAGGTCTGCACCGTTGAACAATTCCCAACAGACAATCAGGGAAAACCGTTATTGGGTACAACCATTGCGGTGAAATTCACCAACACCAACACAGGCACCACCAACAGAGGACTTGACGTTAATGGCACAGGGTCTGCCCCTGTTTGGTACAACACAGGTGTTACCACCACCAACAATTATTATGGTTATGCTAGTAGATACATTCAATACTTTTGGGATGGTACAAATTGGGTATTTCTCAGTTGGGGTTATGATGCCAACACCACATACACCAACGTTGCACTTGGTCAAGGTTACGCAGTACAGAGCAATGCCACAGCGTCAGCAACAATCACAGCCACATTGAGCAGTTACGCATTGACCACAGGTGGCATTGTCAGTGTAAAATTCAACTATGATGTACCAGCTGGAGCCACACTGAACATCAACAGCAAAGGCGCAAAAGCAATCTATAACAAGGATGCAGCCATTACCGCTGGTGTTATCAAAGCAGGTGACACAGCCACATTCATTTACAACACTTATTACAGGCTTATCAGTGTTGACAGATGGCAAGACAACACAGGTGGTGGAAGTTCTGGTGATGACAAACAGCAAGTCATTATCAAAATGGCCTATGATGAAGATAATGACATTTACACATTCACTGACATTGATGATACGGCAATGACCAATTCACAGGTTATCCAATTACTGAATGACCAAGAAAAAGACACCAAAATCTTATATGATAATTACATATATCCATTGATTCATCAATATGATGATGGCTCATCATATTATTGGAATTTTGGTTGTAATGCTATCACTAGTGTCAAAATCATCGGTGTAGAAAACTATTATGAAGACGGTGAAACTGATATTGAAGTATATATAAGCAATACAACCATACCAACATTTATTTCACAGTTGGGTTGTGGATTTGCCACTCAATACGGCACATCAACATTTGCCATTACAGCAAGTATTGTGGGTGGCACATACAAATATGTCAATGGTGGCATTGTTGCAGTTATGTTCACAAAGACAAATGTATCAAATGCAACACTTAATATCAACAGTACAGGTGCAAAACCCATTTATTATAAGGGTTCTGCAATTAAGCCAAATGTAATACCAGCAAACAGTATTGCATTATTTACAACGTACAGTGACAAATACCATCTGTTATGTGTTGACCGTTCATTTACATTTGATAAACTGGTATTGTCAGACGTTAGTGGGAGCAGTGAGTTTATACAAATGCAATCTGAATATTTTGATGATGATGGTATGACACAAATAGCCTTTGAAGACAGTAGTACTGGTTTAACTTCACGACTTATCCCAGATGATTCAGAGATTATGACAACTAATCAATTCACTCGTTCATTTGACTCAACAATTTCTTCCAAATATCCAAGCATAAAACCAAAAACTTCACAAGGAAGTCATACAAGCAATACCAATTTCATTCAATACAGTCTAAGTTCTGGTTATTGGACATTATCAATTTCATCAGCGTATGCAAGCAGCAATTATGATATGAAGATAACATTGTCTGCTGGCTCAAACACTGATAAAAACATACCTGTCCACACCATCATTCTTGACTGTACCAAGATTGCTGGCCACAATGACATTTACTTCACCAATACTTTGGTATGGGATAATGGGGCACCCGATTTAAGAGACATTGATGAAAGCAGAATTAAGTACATGGTAATAACGGTCTATGAATGCAAATATGCTTCATATAAAGCGTGGACATAAACAATAATTGAAAAACAACACAATACAGATATGGAAAAGGAAATCAGAAACACACAGAATATGATAAAACGTGCTGGTGAGGAATCACGCACCGTTGAGGGCACTGCCATTGTCTTTAACTCAGACAGTGTTGACATGGGATTCATTGAACAGATTGACCCCAACGCTGTAACTGAGGAGACAATCAAGTCAAGTGACGTGTTTGCATATCTTGACCACAATGACAACAGGGGTGTTCTGGCCAGAAGCAAAAACGGCAATGGCTCACTGCAACTGTGGCTTGATGACGCTGGACTGCATTACCGTTTTGAAGCACCAAAAACACAGCTGGGTGATGAACTGTTGAGTTATCTGTCAAGGGGTGAAATCACAGCATCATCATTTGCATTCACAGTTGCAGAGGGTGGTGACAGTTGGTCAAGGGACAATGACGGTACTGTAAGACGCAAAATCACAAAGATTGACAGGCTGTTTGATGTATCACCTGTTTTCCAACCAGCGTATGAGACCACCAGCGTTGCCCAGCGCAAAGTTGAAGAAATCAATGCAATTATGGAAAAACTGAATGCATTGTCAAAGAAATTTGAGGATTGACCCATCATTTTGCAGACAACCCCATATTTATAATATATAAAAGCATTTAAGACTATGAGACAACCGATTAAAAGGGTGAACAGTTTACAGTTGAAAGACAAAAGGTCACAGATTACCAAACAGGCAAACGAAATCATTGAACTTGCCAAAAAGGAAGTGCGTGACCTCACTGATGATGAAGCACAGAAAATTGAAGATTATGAAAACCAAGTCAAGGAATTGGATGAAGAACTGAAGGCATTGCAATCACGTCTGGACAATCTGAGATTTGGTGAAGAAAACGAGGATGAGGAAGAAGAAACAGAAACCCCATCTGATAATAAAGAGGAAGAAAACAAAAAAGAACGTTCTATGAAGAAACAATCATTTAGTTTAGTAAAAGCAATCAGAAGTATTGCAAACGGTCAGCAACTTGACGAACTGACCGCAGCCGTTATTGCTAAGGGTAACGAGGAAGCAAGAAAAGCTGGCATTTCAACACAGGGTCAAATCCAACTGCCCGAAAGCCGTGCAGCCATTACCGTATCATCTGAGGGTGATGACGTGGTAGCAACTGACCTGTTTGACATTCTCATGCCGTTGAGGGCAAAGAACGTGTTGGTACAGGCTGGTGCAAAGTTCATGGGCAATCTTGTCGGTGACGTGCAAATCCCTGTAATGACCGCATCAAACGTGACTTGGAAGGGTGAAGTTGCCAATGCCGCTGACGGTGCTGGCGCATTCAGTCATGTAACTCTGTCACCAAAGCGTCTGACCGCTTACATTGACATTTCCAAGCAGATGTTGGTACAGGATTCCATTGACGTTGAGAACGCAATCCGTGAAGACCTCATTAACGCAATCAACACCAAACTTGAAGCAACCATTCTTGGCAATGGTGACGGTAAAGAAGGTGGAAGCACCATTGTTGCTCCGCTTGGTATGCTTAATGGCGTAACCGCCACAACCGTAGCTGACTTTGAGGATGTTTGTGAAGTTGAATCAGACGTTGAGGATGCAAACGTACTTGGCGAATGTGTTTATGTCATGTCAAACAAGGCAAAGGCCGCATTGCGTGGTATGATTAAGGGCACAAACGGTACAGGTATGGTCTATGAAAACGGTACTGTTGATGGTACAAAGGCACTGAACACCTCACACATGGGTAGTGCTAAGACCTACATTTACGGTGACTTCTCCAACCTTGCTATTGGTAATTGGGGTGGCGTTGATATTACTGTTGACCCCTATACCCAAGCCGCAGCTGGTAAGGTACGCATTGTTGTTAATGCGTTCTTTGACGCTAAGAAATTGCGTGACGGTGCATTTGCAGCTGGTACAATCAACACCGGTGCCTAATCAATAAACACTAAACAACCATATCAATTATGTACTTACAACTATATCAAGTTAAGAAGCATTTGAACATCAATGATGACTTCCATGATGATGATGAATACTTGGTTGACCTCATTATGGCAGCTGAGAATGTTGTACAAAAGCATATTGACGTGGAATTGGCTGACTTAGAAGATGGGGATGGCCTGTTACCATCCCCACTTTTACAAGCCATGTTGTTTCTTGTGGGTAACTACTATGCCAATAGGGAATCCGTTGCATTTGCGTCTGCACAGGTATTGCCACACGCTTATGATTACCTTATTGCCTTATATAAAAACTACAACGGTCCACACGAGGGGACAAGCACATTATGATTGCTGGCAGATTAAATGAGGTGGTCAAGATATTCAGGCCAACAGAAACCGTCAATGAGTACGGTGAACGCACAACTGAGTTTGCTGAACTGTACACCACCAGAGCAAAAGTGGAATACAGCACAGGCAACAAAATCATTGAGAACGATGAAATTGTTTTCAGTTATGCCAAACGCTTTTATGTTAGGTCATACGTACCTGTTACTGAGACAGACCAATTGGAATGGCAAGGGAAACGGTACCGGATTCTAACCCTTGAACAAAGACGTGAATACAATGATATTGTCATAAACACTGAGTTAATCAATGAGTGATACGGTTAAAATAGACAGCACCCAAGTTGACAACCTGCTGGACACATTGGATGACCAAGAGGTTAAAAACAACATACTGTTTGAAGCGGTTAAAGCTGGCGCAAAGGTACTACAACAGACAACCAAAAACTACTTCAGACAAAAGGTTGGTGAAGCAGCAACGCATTATTCAAGGTTTATTCAGAAACCCTTTGAAGATGGTATCATTGTAAAAACGGATAAGTCATACTGTGAGGCAAAAGTATCAATCATGGGTGACCACAGGTTAAAGTGGTTTGAAAAAGGCACACAAGACCGTTATACCAAGGGCAGAAAAATTGTTGGTTATGCATCTGGACGAGGTAACAAGTTAAAGCGTGAGGGCAAAGGACATTGGACAGGAAGAATGACTGGCCAATACTTTTTCAGGGATGCAAGGCAAGAGACAAACAGAATAGATGAAGCGATGGCGCAATCAATCAATAACGCATTAAACAAACTGATGACATGAAAAACTTCAAAGTTGGTAAGGAAATAGTAACCATATTGTCTGGGGCAAGTAATGTGGTTGAAGCATTGGGCAACAAAATCTTCCCATTGGTGGCAGTTCCCAACACCACATTCCCATTTATGGTGTACAGACGTAGTTACTACACACCAGCAAACAATAAAGACTATGAGGGTGAAAAAGTCGGTGTTGAGGTTATCATTTGCGCCACAAAATATGAAGATGGTGTTGACATTGCAGATAAGGTTGCAACCGCATTAAATCACGCACGTACAACAATGATTGATGATGTCAATATCACCAACATCAAGGAAGATTTTGTTGAAGATACATTCACCCAGCAAATCAATCTTGAAATCACACTGAAAGACACAATGGAATAATAAAAACTAATAGTACTATAAAGTTATGAGCAAAATTCAAGGTGGAAATCTTATGTTATTTATTGGTGGCAACTCAATTGCTTATGCTACCAACCACACGCTTGAAATAAGCGGTGAAACAAAAGATACAAGCAATAAGGATGAAGGTGGTGGCAGCTGGAAATCAGAAGAAGTGGGCATCCTGTCATGGAGTGCCACAAGTGAAAACCTTTTCTGTGATGAAGGTGCTGGTAAAACCTATGCTGACCTGTTTGACCTGATGGTGGCAAAGACCCCCATTGCAGCAGTGTTCAGTCTGAGAAATGAAGCTGACAGTGTTACAACTGTACCCCAAAATGGTTGGACACCCAAAGTGCCCAAATACACAGGCAATGTTGTTATCACCTCACTGTCACTTAATGCACCCAATGGTGAGTATGCAACATTTACCGCTAACTTCAGCGGTGTTGGTGCTTTGACCAAGGTGACATCAAACAGCTAATAAGACACAAACACACACAACCAAAAATTATGGCAGTATCAGTGATTGGTACTGTCATTTTTGTTGTTAAGTGGCTATTTATAATATATAAAACAAAGGATTATGAACAGAATTGAAATCAACGGAAAAGAGTACAACATCAAATACACAATCAGGGCACTTTTTATCTTTGAACAAATCAGTGGCAAGTCATTCAAATTGGAATCGCTGTTGGACAATTACCTGTTGTTTTACAGTATGATTTTGGCTTGCAACAGTGACAATGTTTTGACTTGGGATGAATTCATTGACGCAATTGACAATGACCCACAACTGATGGTCAAACTGAATGAAGCAGTGGAAGCACAGCAAAAGCAAGACAACATCTTCCATCAAGATGAGGATAACGGTGAAAAAAAAAGTTAAGTGTGTCTGAACTGTATGCAATGTTGACCCAACAAATGGGGTATGCACCAGATTACGTTTTGGACAAAATGCAATGGTATGAAATCAATGCAGCAATGAGGTATCAGCATTATTCAATCAAAGACGGATGGGAACAGGCAAGGTTGGTGGCTTATATGGTTGCACAGGTCAATTCCAAACATACCCTGCAAATGGATGAGATTGTCAAATTTCCCTGGGAAGATGAGGATGATGAACCATCAAAAACATCTATAACCAAAGAGGAAATTGAACAACTGAAAAAGGAAGCTGAACAGTACTTGAAAACCCAAAATAAAACAATAGAAAAACGAGATAATATCAATGGCTGATTATGTTGTAACATTAACAGGAAAAGACAATCTAAGCCAAACCATCAAGCAGGTCAAAGGTGAATTGAACAGTGTTGGTGGTTCAGCATCAAAGATTGACCAGATACAAAAGAAGTTTGAAAAGATACAGACTTCAACAGCACCATTGAAGAAACAGTTGAAAGACTTGAAGGTCTTAATGGCTGATATGAACTTGGATGGCTTGCAAAACACAGAACAGTTCACCCAAATTGCACAATACGCTGGTAAAGTTCAGAACGCAATGCAGGATGCATCATTGGCAACAAAACGCTTTGCAGATGACACCTTTGCATTGTCAGTGGCAAAAGACAGTATTACCGCATTGACAGGTGCAGGCAGTGCATTAGCTGGCACCCTTGGACTTGTCGGTGTAGAATCAGACAAGGTGCAGCAAGCCATTTTGAAGGTGCAGTCTGCAATGGCTATTCTTAACGGTGTACAGGCTGTTGCCAACTCATTCAACAAAGACAGCGCATTGTTACACGCAATCAAGGTTGTCAGACTGAAGGCAACCACAGCAGCCACAAATGAAGCGACGGCAGCACAAATCAGAAACAACCTTGCTGTTCTGGCCAATCCTTATGTGGCAGCAGCGGCAGCGGTTGCAGCATTGGTTGCAGGGTTGGTCTATTGGGCAAGCACAATGGAAGATACCACCCAAGAACAAGAAACACTGAATGCCGCTGTGGATGCATTCAATGAAGCATCTGAGCAACAATCAAACAAATTGGGTGAGCAGCTGGCAGTGTTTGAACAACTCAAAAAGACTTATGATGAATCAGGTGGTAAGACTGACATACTGACCAACAAAATACTGAACAATAAAGAAGCACAAAGGAAATTGGGCGTTACCCTTAAAACCGTTGATGATGTCCACAGGCTGTTTGGTAAGAACTCAGACAATTACATACAAGCATCAATCAGCAGGGCAAACGCACTAGCGGCTGAAGCAGCAGAAGCAGCACTGTTGGGTAAGACATTGGCAGAATTGTCAAAGATATACACCAAACTGATGAAGGGTGAGGAGGTTGACTGGAAAGACGTTCAAAAGGCAATGGAAAAGGCTGGTATTTCCAAGGCAAAAGCAGAAGAAATAATCTACAGTGCAGGTGGTGACCGTGGATGGGATTGGATAAACTCAAACCTTGAAGTTGACCCAGACAAGATTGCAGACTTTATGCGTAATGTGAATGCAGCGGTTACAGATGAGTTTTACAAATCTGGCGCTGGTAAGATATTGTCTGAACTCTATGTCAAAAACCTCAATGATGCAGACATTGCGTCAATTGATTTTGATGACTTACTCACAAGTAATGACAAAGGAAGCACCAAAACCACCAAGTCAAGCAAGACAGGCAAAAGCGGCAAAAGCGGTGTTGACTATGAAAAGGGGTCATTGGCTGATTTGATTGCCCAGCGAGAAAAACTTAACAAGGAAATCCAAAATGGTAATCTGTCACTGCAAGAAATGGAAGACAGGGAAAAACGCATTGTTGAACTTGACAGACAGATTGCAGCACAAAAAGAACAGATTGCAAAGCTGGCAAAACCTTATATGACCATGAAGGAATTGGGACTGACCACCAAGCAAGGTGAGCAAATGAAGTTCACCGTGAATAAATCAGACCTATCAAATAGGTTAAAGGAAGCAGTCAAGCAAGCAGAAAAGAACATTGAACCCATTAACGTGAAACTCAAAGCACAGTTTGCAAAGGATAAGGCATGGGCAGATATGAAAAACCTGTTTAAGGATATGGCATTGGACAAGCAAGAAAAAAAGGTTGGTGCAATTGGTGATGCCTTTGCAAGTATGGGTGACATCTTGGGCAGTCTTGGTGAAACTATGGAATCACCTGAATTGAATGTTGCTGCAACCATTGGACAGGCTATTGCCAATTATATCCTTGGATGGACACAGGCAACGGCTGAAGCGTCAAAACTTGGCCCAATTGGATGGGCAGCATTTGCATTAAGTTCTTTGGCACAGGTGGCAGCGGTGGTGGCACAAATCCATTCCATATCTGGATATGCAACAGGTGGTATCATCGGTGGCAGTTCTTACAGCGGTGACAAACTCTTGGCAAGGGTCAACAGTGGTGAAATGATACTGAACAAAAGGCAGCAAACCACACTGTTTAATGCAATAGCATCTGGACGTATCGGTAACGGTGGTGACCTTGCATCAGTGTCATTCAGACTGAGAGGGTCAGACATTTATGGGGCACTCAAGAATTACAGTGCAATCAAGGGAAAATCAGGAATAACAACAGGAATTGTTTAATTGAGTTATGACAATACAGGGCACGTTTTATGACATTGACAATAATGAAATCACCGTTTCCATAACCAAGAATGACGGTAATGACACAACCATGACCATTGGTGAAAATGGGTTGTACTTTTCTGGTGACCCCATAAACATTGAAACCAATATGGAAAGCACATTTGACCCAATTATAAGGAAGTCATGCACCATCAACCTGTTAACCAGAAACTACATTGGTGATTTTCTATGGGCAGAGAATGCCCACAATATAAGGGTTGAGGTGAAAAGGGGAAGTGACACCATCTTCTTTGGGTTTGTTGAGCCAAACACATTCAGCCAACCATTTGTGGAGTTAGATGAATTTACCATCAACTGCATTGACGTACTGTCTGCACTTCAATACTACAACTATAAGGGGATAAAGACAGTTGACACATACAAGATACAAAAGGCAAATGCTGCAACTGTCACATTCCGTGATTTGATGTTGGATTCACTTGGTAACGCATTACAGGATGACATAACATCATACAGGGTTTTGTATGATAGAACAAAGGGGTTGAATGGTTCAAGAATAAGCACAGTGTTTCAAGATTTGGGTATCAGTGAAACGTACCTGTTTGGTGATACATTTGATGATATCTGGACAAGTGAAGATGTGGTCAACCAAACATTGCTGTACCTCAATCTTCATATCATCCAGCAGGGCAAAATATTCTATATCTTTGATTGGGACACACTGAGGACAAGAAGAAACAACTGGTACAATATTGTGTCACAATCTATCAATATACAATCATCTGCTACAAATGTGACCATAACAAGTGACTTGCACAGTGCAAATGATACGTCAATCACCATTTCAGATGTGTACAACCAAATATCAGTGAAATGTGGGTTGGAAAACATTGAAGACGTGATTGCCTCACCGCTGGACAATGATGCACTAGTTTCACCCTACACAGGGAAACAACTGTATATGCGTGAATACATCAGCGAGGGCAACGGGTCAACGGCAATGGGTACATTTAAGACAATGTTACGTGAAGATGACACCCAAATCACTTATGATGATGCAAAGTACATTGATTGGTATGTGAGGGTAATGAACAACCCCAATTGGGTATTCCACACCAACAATGGCACCGGCAATGTCATTGATGGACTTAAAGACAATGCTGTTACTTACAGCAATGGCAGATACATCAACCAATGGAAACTGCCACACATGATGCACTACAACAGGCTGTGGTCTTCAATCCTAAGTTTTGGCAGCATTGAACGTCAAGCAAGGATAAAGGATGATACACCAACTTCAAAGGTGTCAATGACTGATTATCTGTACATACCCATCAATGGCAATGAAATTGATGATGACACCAACTCTGTACCATCAGCACAACAGTTACAAGACCATGCACCAATGATTGAGTATCTGGGCAGCAATGGTGGTGTGTTCAGTCCATCAGATGATAATATCACCAACTACCTTGTTTTTTCAGGCAAGCTATTATTGCAGCCTGTCACCAAAGAGAGTAAAACAATAGGTGATGCAACAGGTTTTACAGCCTTGAAACAATCTGCAAGCGGCAACACATTTTGGGCAACCACTGTACCAAGTGACAACAATGAGCACGGCAGATTTTACACCAGAAAATTCTTCACAACGGAAAACCCAAGTGATACACCAAATGAATCAGAATGGCTTAATGATATGTCACTGCAACCTTGGACAAAGGACAAAGCCAACCACCTGTTTCAATATCAGTACAGCAAGAATGACAAAAACGGCCCTGACCTTGTGAATAAACTGCCCATCCTTGAATGTGAATTGATAATTGGCAACAAAAGACTGATTGAAACCAACATTGACCAATGGGGGCACAGTACGTTTGAATGGGTCACAATAGGAAATGAACCAACAATCACATTTGATGAGGATGGACAGGCATACCCCATTACAACATTCACGCTGGGTGTTAACCCCAAGTTGGATGATTACATCATCGGTACTGAGTTTGACATACAAAACACCTTATCAGTTGAAATGAATGTTGATGCTGAGGGTACTGCAATACCCATCAGGAAAAGTGACAATTTAAGTGGTGCAATACAGTTCAGAATACTAGGGCCTGTGAATACCACTTGGAATCAGATTACAAGAAGACATCCAACGTGGTTCAGACATACCCAATGGTCAAGTGAAAACAAGTTGATATTGGCACACCTTGAAAACATCATCATCAAAGATTTCAGTTGTAAAATCTATTCAAACAATGCACTTAATGAAACTGATGGCAATGATGAATTGATTTATATGTCTGATGAAACCACCAGCTATATTAACAAGCACGATGACACAGAATTTAAGTTTATCACACAGCCAACGGCAGATTTAATCAGTGAACAACAATTGACTGCTGGTGCAAATATCAATGCGGTAATCAAAATGACTGACAACACACCATTGGAAAGCCTGTACAACGTATTGACCACTGAAACGGCAAAAGCAGAAGAGCATTTTGTCAATCAGTACTACAACGAATATCACATACCAAGAATTGAATTGCAAATGACTGTACACAACACCAGCAACATCAATTGGCGCAATACGTATGCATCAACCATCTTGGGCAAATCATTCTATGTGGTGGCAATGAATGAAGATGTGAGGATGAACCAATCAACAATAAAACTTAAAAGCAAAGATATATGATTCAAATAAAGAACATAGGCAAGCACAGCGGCAAGGCAACACAATCAAAGGTATCAAGTGGTGGGTTTGCAAGCAGCGTGACCAACATAGTTGCAAACGAGACACAGGGGGTCAATATATGGGGTCAGTACCATGACCACACAGGTGATGTTGACGGTGATATGATGGTCAATGGAAATATCACAGTAAGTGCAGATATTGTGGCAGATGGTGACATCAATTGCAGTGAACTCATAGCAACAGAGGTTGGTGCAGACAGCGTTACCGCAAACAGGGTTGAAGCAATTACCAGCAAAGCGGATAACCTGTTGGTGAACAACAATGCAACAGTTGAGGGCATTATATATGGTGATGACGTACAGTTAAGTGGTGACATACATTGTGTTGAATTGGATTGTGACAGCATTGATACAAATGACATAACCACTGAATACCTCACCGTGACAAAACAGGCACATTTCTTTAGCCTGACCATTGATGAAATTAAATCAGTCGGTGGTCAAATCATACTGAGTGCTGGAAATGCAACCATTGATTATGTTGAACAAGTCGGTGGGCAATACATACTATATTGGCGCAAAGATGACGGTGACACCAAGGGCATTTCAAACCAATTCAAAGTCAATGACCAAGTAATCTGTCAGACATTCAACGTGACAGACATTGATGGGGTTGTGGATAACAAATATTATTGGGCAGTGGTCACAACTGTTGGTTATGACACAATCACATTGAACGGTGAAGAAACTGAATGCAACTACATTGCATTATCACCAACAGACTTTGATGGTGCAAGCGTACCTGAAGCAGGTGATAAGATATGCCAATTGGGTTACAGGGGAACGGATGACCCACAACGTCAATCAGCAATCATATTATCCGCATATAAGTCACCAGACCCCAATGTCAATGCACCATCCATTGTGCAGTATAAGGGCATCAACTCATTTACCTTGGATGGCTGTATTGTCAATCAGATGTCACCAGACAATAACATCTTCACAGGTGATTTCAAGGTGGAGAACAACGGCACAATAACAGACGTGGTTGACCTCATACAGGGACAACACCCACAAGTGATTACCGACAGTGAACAGTCCTGGATAATGGCTGACAGTAGCGGCAAAACATACTACCAAACAGATTACCAAAACCTGCCCACAATCATACAGGCATATTTGGGCAGTGAAGTCATACCATACAGTGAATGGATAACAGGGTCAGCCATCAAATACAATAACAGAACATATCAACTTACAGGTACATCACCGTCACCAACAACCCGTACAGGCTTGTGCATTTCTTCAATAACAAGAAACACGAATGATGTGACCATCGGTTGGTCATACACCCCTAATGTCAGTTATGATTCAACCACAGGAATTTCAACCAACAGCGGTACATCAGAATCAAACAAAACACTTGAGATTACAGTGAAATTCACCCATAATGGCACAACTTACACTGTGACCAAAAATGTACCATTCAATATGATTAAAGCAAGTGCAGTGACACAAGGCGCAGATGCTGAATTTGACAAACTGATGGTTGACAAACTTGACTTGACTGTTACGCTGGACAATAAACTGACCTGCAACGTCAATGCAAAGGTTTACCACATCAAGGGCAACAGCATTGAACAACAGACTGACTTGACTGACTACACTGCCAATATCTTACTGAGTAATAACACCACTGTTTCATTGTCCAAATCAACGTACTTTTACAGGACATCAAATATAAACAACTCATACAGTTCAATGACCAATCCACCAACGTCTGCAACACTGAGACTGTACAAAAGTGGCACATTGGTTGATGAAGTGCCCACAGCAATTAAATTCAATGCTGGTAGCATCTTCACCATTACAGACAATGCCATTACAAGTGCAGTGCAACAGGCACAGACATACACGGATGGACAGATTACCACAGTTAATGCAAGCATCTCACAAATAGAACAGACTGCCAACAGTATATCATCCAGAGTGACCAGCATTGAAAATGATTATGTCACAAGTTCAGAGTTGACACAGACAGCAAACAACATACAGTTGAATGTCTATGATGATTTGAAAAACAAAACAGGTATTGATATATCACAGGGTCAAATCACTCTTAACGGCAACACCGTTGTTAATGGCAACTTATCACTGACAGACCAAGACACAGGATTCAGTCTGATAGGTGATGGTGGTATCACTCAGATTATGCCACAGTCAATCGGTACTTATGAACAGTTTACGGCAAAGTCTTCAACCACATTGAGCAAATCAGCATTGACAGATGGTTTGGAAATGCAGCATGACAACACCAATTATCAGTTTTCGTTTGTCACTGATTTCACCATTGGTGTGATAAAGTCTGACAGGACAATCACAATTACCCCTTATTGGATGAGTTTTGTGAAACCAGACAACACCAGCATAACAAATTGGACAGTCAATCAACGGCAAATCACCATATATGAGAATGGTGTATCAATGATGACCACACAATTGGGAAATGACCCTATTTCATACACCTCACAGGGTGGGAATGTCCGCATACAGTGCAATGATACAGTTTCAATCCCAAGTTATTATTTTGATGTATCTGACCCAACACAAGAAACTCAATTGGTATTGGTTAGGGAAAACATAACCATACGTGTCACCATACCCAATGATGCTTTTATGCTGATTGGTTATGATGGTTTGGCTGTCAACTTTGGCACAAGTGCAACCGCTTACATCGGTACAGATTCCACAACAATCAAGTATGGACAACACGGTATCAAGGTATCAAACAATGGACTGCAAAAGTGGAACGGCACCAGCTGGGTTGGCATCAACAATAAAAAGGTAACAACAATGACAACTGACCAGACACTGACCAATGACGTTGACCTGATTGTCTATAATTCAGCAACACAACGTACACTGACATTACCCAATAACCTTGAAGTGGGCAAAACAGTCTATATCAAGAAACTTGGGTCAACCAATCTGAAGTTGCAGTCAAGCAGTTCAAACATCTATGTCCAGAACAGTACCACAGGCACAAACACCACAACCGTTTCAACCTTTGTATTCTTGGTTTGGGATGGGTCACGCTGGCTGCTTGGGTACGTTGGTTAATCCTATATCATATTTCTTTGTTTGGGGTGGCAGAAATGTCACCCTTTTCCCTTAGTTGAAGCTATTTATAGTAAACGGAACGAGAACATGGAAAACACATACAACACACAACATCATTGGTCAGACCTCACCATCAAAGATAAACTGTCATACATTGTGGCATTTGCTTTGATTGGCAGTGGTATCATCATTGCATTCTTGTCATTCTTCCTAAACGCATACAACATTGCCACTGGTGTATTGCTGTACATTGCACAGGCATTTGTAATCGGTGGTGGCTTGGTTGGTGCCAGCGTTTACTTTAGAAGCAAGTGGGTTGAGTTTAACACCAATGCCAAAAGGGAAATTGACCAGCGTATTGATGAACTGTCCAAACGCATTGAATGATATATCAGCACCGTTTATTGCAAGGGATTTCGCTACCGTGAAACAGGGCTGGTGGGGAAGATGATGGTGATATATTCTTCCCCAAATCTTTTGTTGCAGTAAATGATTATGACTACCTTTGTAGCAATTAACATTATTCACTTATAAAAATTTTATTATGAAGAAGATTATTTTATTATTACTGCTTGTTATAGTTAGTGTCACCGCATCTGCAAGAAAAAGTTATATAACTGTTGTGGCACATCCGTATAGTGGGGATGACTATTATTCTATGTATTTGTCTGGTGATGTTCCTACTGACATTCCCAATATTGTTCTAGATGATGGTCATCAAGATGATGGCTATTGGATGTCAAGAAGCTATAGTATTGGACAAATGTTAAATATATTGTCTGGTTATGGCTATGAAATAGAATTAATGGTGCCAGTATCAGACCATAATAATCAAAAAGTTCATTACTTATTATCAAAAGAAATATCATCAGGCCCAACCATAAGCAAAGGTGATGTAAATACAGATGGTGAAATAAATATTGCTGATGTGAATGAAGTAATTAGTTTAATATTGGGTATAGTTAGAGAGCATCCAGAAATACTAGAACAAATAAAGAAACAAACAAACCACTAATTTTTTACTTTTTTAATCCCCCCTAACCACAATTTCTTGACTGACAGTCAGATAAC
>JAEIGA010002984.1_pt1 | contig 26673 bp, 20 predicted proteins | sample 9270691 | NCBI WGS metagenome assembly JAEIGA01 (sample SAMN17057246, study PRJNA624740) | gut metagenome | biome: biome; isolation source: fecal sample | host: Bos grunniens | place: China: Xizang | collected 2019 | reverse complement strand
TGTCTGTTCTTTCTCAATCTTTTTTTACGCTTGTGCGTAGACATTTTATGTCTTTTTTTCTTTTTTCCGCTAGGCATGGTTAAAAATTTTTATTAGTTATCACTCTTATTTTTTTACTTCGTTTACAAATGTCTTTGCCGGTTTGAATGCCGGAATGTTGTGTGCAGGAATCTTAATTGTTTCTTCCTTGTGGATGTCGCGTGCTGTTTTCTCAGCTCTGTGCTTTATGATGAAGCTACCGAAACCGCGCAAGTACACGGGCTCTTCGTTAGCCAATGATGTTTTTACAACGTCCATAAAAGACTCTACAGTTGTCAATACTACAGATTTTTCAATTCCAGTCTTCTTCGCAATCTCGTTTACAATCTCTGCCTTTGTCATCTTTCTCTGTGAATTTATGTTGTTTTTATGTAAAATCGTTTTCGGACTACAAATATATAGCTTTTTTTGCTATCTCCGAAATTTATAAACTTTTTTTTGGGAAAATATCGCTAAAAATCCAATCGGCTTGCAATAAAACGGTTATTTGGGTGAAAATGAAACAGTAAACGCATTGAATTTTGCCATTGTGGTTGCAATGTCTGTTTTTTCTTATAATTCTTGGCCTGTCTGTGTAGTTTTTTCCGACGTTTTATGTATTTTTGCAGAAATATTTACTTAAAATATAAATTATATGTCTGTTAATAAAGTTATTCTGATAGGTAACGTCGGCAAGGATCCCGATGTCCGTCATCTCGACAGAAATGTCGCTGTTGCTAATCTTGTGTTGGCTACAACTGAACGTGCATATACTTTGCAGAACGGAACACAGGTTCCTGAACGCACCGAGTGGCATAATGTTGTCCTTTGGGGCGGCTTGGCCGAAGTTGCTGAAAAATATGTCCATAAGGGCGACCGTATATATATTGAAGGTAAGATAAGAACCAATACATACGAGGACCAGAATGGTATCCGTCGTTATCGTACCGAGATTCTTGCCGAATCAATGGAGATGCTCTCGTCAAGAGCAACCGGTGCTCCTGCTGTAGAGAATACACCTTCGGGAGTTCCTTTCTGATAACAAATAAACTGATACGATTTGGATACGGATATTTCTGCGTCTTTTCAGAGTTTCTTGTCGGGTATAGAGATTACTCCCCCGACTCTAAGTGCAATTGTCGCTTTGATTCTGGCGATGATTCTGCTCATGTTTTCGGCCTTTGCTTCGGGGTCAGAAATTGCTTTTTTCTCCCTGTCGCGTGAGAATGTCGATGAATTGGCAGAGAGTGGCTCGTCGCGCGACGGACGCATACTCAAACTGATTGGCGACCCCGACAAGCTGTTGGCAACCATTCTCATTGTGAATGACTTTGTTAATGTGGGAATAGTAATGCTCCTGAATTATTTCTTCTTGAGCATATTCGAGTTCGGCGAGAGTGCGGAATGGCTTGAATTCCTGCTATTGACGGTTGTGCTCACCTTTCTGTTGCTATTGTTCGGCGAGGTTATGCCAAAGATATACTCAAAGAGCAACCCCATGAAGTTTGCACGTTTCTCTTCGAACGGTTTCTATGTGCTTTCGTGCCTGTTGTCGCCGTTTGCGAAACTGCTTGTGCGTTCCACTACATTTGCTCAGCGTCTGGTGTCGAAGAAGAATCATCTTCTTTCGGTTGATGAGCTTGAACAGGCACTCGAAATGACCGATAACAAGGAAATAGGCGAACAGAAGAAGATGCTGGAGGGTATTATCCGCTTTGGTGATGAAACCGTAAAGAATATCATGACATCGCGTCTTGATATGGTGATGCTCGACATCCGTGCCCCTTATTCCGAGGTACTTAAATGTGCGGCGGAAAATGCCTATTCGCGTATTCCTGTGTATGGAAAAACCCAGGATGACATCCGTGGCATATTGTATATAAAGGACCTTATCCCTCATTTGGAGAGGGGCGAGACCTTCCGTTGGCAGTCGCTTGTGCGACAGCCTTTCTTTGTGCCGGAAACAAAGAAAATAGACGATTTGTTATGCGATTTCCAGGCGGTGAAGGTGCATATGGCTCTTGTGGTGGATGAGTTCGGTGGAATTTCCGGGCTTATAACGCTCGAGGACATCATTGAGGAAATTGTAGGTGAGATAAATGATGAGTTTGACGATGCCGAAACCTCTTACGAACAGATTGACGACAGGGTGTATCTGTTTGATGGCAGAACCATGCTGTCCGACTTCTATAAGATTACATCGCTTGACAGCGATGATTTCGAGTCGTTATCGGGCGAGGCTGACACGCTTGCCGGTCTGTTGCTCGAGGTCAAGGGTGAGTTCCCTGTGCTGCATGAAGAGATTGAATGTAACGGAGTGATGTTCGAGGTGGTGCAGAAGGACAAGCACCGTATTGTGAAAATAAAGGCTACTTTGCCCGATGTGAACGGATAATGTCGCGGCAATTAAAAAAGTCTTGTTTGAATGATGGTTTTTTGCAAAAAAATGTAAACTTTGCATTATGGATGAGATAAATGTATTCTTTCAGCAACTGGTGTCGCAGATAACACCCCTTGAGATTATAATAAAGGGTATGGTTATAGGTATTGTGGCATCTGCTCCCATGGGGCCTGTGGGTGTACTTTGTGTTCAACGTACATTGAATAAAGGGCGTGCCTATGGTCTGGTAACAGGTGTTGGCGCAGCTTTGAGTGATATATTATATGCTTTGCTGACAGGTTATGGACTCTCTTTTCTCTATGTCATACTCGACAACCAGACTGCTTTGTTCTGGATGCAGATAATAGGTGCGTCCATAATGTTCATATTCGGTTTGCATACATACCGCACCAATCCTATGAAGAATACACGTAATGTCAGCCGCAACAAGAGCAGTCTGTTGCAGAATGGAGTTACCGGCTTTTTCATTACGCTTTCCAATCCTACTATAATATTGCTGTTCCTTGGTCTGTTCACCCCATTCAAATTCATGTTGCCCGAACAACCGTTCTTTATGCAATGTATCGGATATCTCTCTATATTCGGTGGTGCATTGCTGTGGTGGTTCTTTATAACATATGTGGTGAATAAACTGAGAGAGCGTTTCGACGTGCGCGGTATAAGGATAATCAATCGTGTCATCGGTGCTGCAGTGATGCTGGGTGCACTGATAGGAATGATACTTATCTATACCGGTGTATGGTCTTTACATTAAGAAAAATATTCTAAAATTTTATTGTTTTGTTCATTTCAAGAGAACTTCGAAAGAAAAATATAGCGGAGTATCTGCTATATATGTGGCAGGTCGAGGACCTGTTGCGTGCCAACGAATTGTCTATGAAGAAGATACAGACAACGTTGGTGGAACCTTATGGTCTTGATGATGCCGCTTCTGCTGAATTGCGTCAATGGTACGAAAATCTGATTGACATGATGCGTCAGGAGGATGTCAAGGAAAAGGGGCATCTTCAGATAAACAGGAATGTTATAATAAACCTCACCGATTTGCATCTGCGACTTCTTAAGTCGCCTAAAGTGCCTTTCTATTCGGCGGCTTATTACAAGGCATTGCCTTTTATAGTTGAGTTCCGTACAAAAAGCGACGGACGCGACAAGACCGAACTGGAAAACTGCTTTGATGCGCTTTATATGATGTGGCTCATGAAACTGCAGAAAAGGGAAATGAACGAGGAGACTTTGAAAGCGACCTCGGAGATAGGTAAATTCATCTCGATGCTTTCACTCTATTTTAAGGAGGAAGAGGAGGGGCGACTCGATTTGGATAGTGAAGAATAATTGGTATAACAAAGATATATATATAATATAATGAGTAATATACAAGACGAAATAGCGCGTAGAAGAACTTTTGCGATTATATCGCACCCCGATGCCGGTAAAACGACACTTACAGAAAAGCTTTTGCTTTTTGGTGGTCAGATTCAGGTTGCCGGTGCTGTAAAGTCGAACAAGATAAAGAAAACTGCAACATCCGACTGGATGGAGATTGAAAAACAGCGTGGTATCTCTGTTACAACATCTGTGATGGAGTTCGACTACGACGGATATAAAATTAATATATTGGATACTCCGGGTCACCAGGATTTTGCCGAGGATACATTCCGTACCCTTACTGCGGTTGATAGTGTAATCATTGTTGTGGATAGTGCAAAGGGTGTGGAGACACAGACACGTAAACTGATGTCGGTGTGCCGTATGCGCAATACCCCCGTTATCGTATATGTAAACAAGATGGACCGCGAAGGACGCGACCCGTTTGAATTGCTCGATGAGCTGGAAAGCGAACTTCAGATAGCAGTGCGTCCGCTCAGTTGGCCAATAGACCAGGGTGCACGTTTCAAGGGCGTATATAATATCTATGAGCAGAAACTCGACCTCTTCACTCCAAACAAGCAGCGTGTTACTGAAAAGGTTGAGATTGATATAGACAGCGACGAACTTGACAGGAATATCGGCGAGGACCTGGCTTTCAAACTCCGTTCCGACCTTGAACTTGTTGATGGCGTTTATCCCGAATTCAATGTTCAGGATTATCTTGATGCAAAGGTGGCTCCGGTGTTCTTCGGTTCGGCTCTCAATAACTTTGGTGTAGAGGAACTGCTCAACTGTTTTGTAAAGATTGCACCAAGTCCACGTCCCGTGCAGGCAGTGGAGCGTATGGTGTCGCCCGAGGATTCAAAATTTACCGGATTTATCTTCAAGATTACCGCGAATATCGACCCTAACCACCGTTCGTGTGTGGCTTTCTGCAAAATCTGCTCTGGAAAATTCGTACGTAATACTCCTTATCGTCATATTCGTCTGGGCAAGGATTTGCGTTTCTCTTCGCCCACACAGTTCATGGCGCAGCGTAAGAGTACCATAGAAGAGGCATACCCCGGTGATATCATAGGTTTGCCCGATACGGGCAACTTCAAAATCGGTGATACTCTCACCGAAGGCGAGCTGTTGCATTTCAAGGGATTGCCAAGTTTCTCTCCCGAGATGTTCAAATATATAGAGAACGCCGACCCGATGAAGACAAAGCAACTTGCAAAGGGTATCGACCAGCTTATGGGTGAGGGTGTGGCACAGCTCTTTGTCAACCAGCATAACGGACGTAAACTTATCGGTACGGTAGGACAGTTGCAGTTCGAAGTAATCCAGTATCGTCTCGAGAACGAATATAATGCAAAGTGCCGTTGGGAGCCTGTGAATCTATACAAGGCTTGTTGGATAGAAAGTGACGACCCTGCAGAACTTGAGGCATTCAAGAAACGTAAGTATCAGTACATGGCAAAGGATATCGAAGGACGCGACGTGTTCCTGGCTGACAGCAACTATGTGTTGCAGATGGCACAGAACGATTTCAAGTCTATCCGTTTCCATTTTACAAGTGAATTCTAATCCGCTTTTGATATGGGTACTATAGCAGACGAGGCAAAGAAGTGTGTCGATATAATGCGTAAGGGTGGTGTGATTCTTTATCCCACCGATACGGTTTGGGGAATAGGCTGTGATGCGACTAATCCCGAGGCTGTGAAGCGTGTGTATGAAATCAAGAAGCGTGAAGACAGCAAGGCTTTGCTGTTGCTCGTGGACAGTGCCGACCGCTTGGCACGCTATGTGGGTGAAGTGCCGGCAGTGGCATGGGACTTGATTGAACTCACCACAAAACCATTGACAATAATATATGACGGTGCAAGGAATCTTGCTCCGAATCTCATTGCCGAGGATGGCAGTGTCGGTATAAGGGTAACGTCGGAACTCTTCTCAAAGGAGTTGTGCTACCGCTTCCAAAAAGCGGTGGTTTCCACATCTGCCAATGTGAGTGGAGAACCCACTCCAAATAATTTCAGCGAGATTAGCCAGGAGATAATTGATGCAGTGGATTACGTGGTCAATTATAAGCAGTTGGAACTTGGCAAGTCCAAATCTTCGAGCATAATTAAATTGACCAAGAACGGAACTGTTACCATAATAAGGGAATAATGGATAAGGCAAAGGAAACCGGATTGCTCGAGCGTTTCATAATCTGGCGTGAGAAGCATATTTCGCAGAAGCATTTCATTCTTATACTAAGTCTTGTAGTCGGAGTGCTTTCGGCGATGGCTGCTTTTGCCCTTAAGCATCTTATCCATTTCATACAGCATCTTCTTACGGGCGACTTTGATGCACAGACTTTCAACTGGCTCTATCTTGTATATCCGGTCATAGGTATATTTGTTACAGGACTCTTTATACGCAAGGTGGTGCGTGACGACATCAGTCATGGTGTAACCAAGGTGCTTTATGCCATATCGTGCCGTAAGGGAAAAATACGTTCGCACAACACGTGGTCTTCGTTGATAGCCAGTGGTATAACCATCGGCTTCGGTGGTTCTGTGGGAGCGGAGTCGCCTATTGTGATGACCGGTTCTGCCATAGGTTCCAATCTTGGCAGAATGTTCAAGATGGAGAAGAAGGTGATGATGCTTTTGATTGGTTGCGGTGCGGCAGGTGCTGTGTCCGGTATCTTTAAGGCTCCTATTGCAGGTCTTGTATTCACAATAGAGGTGCTGATGATTGACCTTACAATGTCATCGTTGCTACCTTTGTTGATTTCTAGTGTAACGGCCGCCACCCTTTCCTATATCCTTATGGGAACCGAGGCTACATTCGAGTTTCATATGCAGGATGCATTCGACCTTGCACGTCTGCCGTATGTAATACTGCTCGGTGTTGTCTGTGGCTTGATATCGCTATATTTTACGCATGTTACAACAGCCATAGAAAAACAGTTCAAGAAGATTGGCAATCCGTACTACAAACTGGCTATCGGCGGAACTATATTGAGTGTGCTCATTTTCCTCTTTCCTCCGTTGTATGGTGAGGGATATGAGACTATAAACCAGCTCATAAATGGTGATTCACAGAATATAATTCTTGAAAACTCCCTGTTCTACGGTCATGCAAAGTATCTGTTGGTATACATGTTCTTTATCGTTCTGTTCAAGGCTTTTGCTTCAACGGTAACGAACTGTGCCGGAGGTTGTGGCGGTATTTTCGCGCCAAGTCTCTTCTTGGGATGTGTCGCGGGCTATCTGTTTGCGACATTGTGCAATATGACCGGTTGGGGAATCCCTGTTTCCGACAAGAACTTTGCTCTGTTCGGTATGGCGGCACTAATGTCGGGAGTGTTCCATGCGCCTTTGACCGGAGTATTCCTGATTGCCGAACTCACCGGCGGATATTCTCTCTTCCTGCCGCTAATGATAGTATCGGTGTGTTCTTATCTTACCGTAAGGATTTTCGACAGCAATAACATATATGCCATACGACTTGCGCAACGCGGTGAGCTCATAACTCATCACAAGGATCAGGCTGTGCTCACTATTCTGAAGGTTGCCGATGTCATAGAGCGCGACTTCATGAAGATAAGCCCTGATATGGACCTTGGTGCATTGACTTCGGTTGTGGCAAAGACAAGGCGCAACATTTTCCCGGTGGTTGATTCAGCCAACCGTCTGGTCGGTATCCTGTATCTTGATGATATACGTCATATAATGTTCCGTCAGGAGCTATACCACAGGTATAACGTTGCAGTGCTCATGCGTAGTGTTCCTGAAAGATTGAGCGTAGAGGAACCTATGGAGAGCGTGATGCGAAAATTTGAAGAGAGTGGGGCATGGAACCTGCCCGTAGAGGATATAAAAGGTGAGTATATAGGCTTCATATCAAAGTCTGCAATATTCACCGCGTACAGAAAAACTTTGTTGGAATTTACTTCTGATTAATGATGGAAAAACTTAGAATCGTATATTTGGGAACGCCTGATTTCGCAGTGGAACCTTTGCGTCGACTTATTGAAAAGCAGAGAGAGAGTGAGACTTGCGGATATGAAATTGTGGGTGTGGTTACAATGCCCGACAAGATGATAAATAAACGTGGCAACCAGCTGTTGATGAGCCCTGTCAAGCAATATGCCGTATCGCAGGGGCTTCCTGTGCTGCAGCCAGAATCCTTGAAGGATGAGGCTTTTCAGAGTGAACTGCGTGCCATGGGTGCCGATTTGCAGATAGTTGTTGCTTTCCGTATGCTCCCCGAGAGTGTATGGAATATGCCACGTCTTGGAACATTCAATCTGCATGCTTCGTTGTTGCCACAATACCGCGGTGCGGCTCCGATAAACTGGGCTATAATCAATGGAGACAAGGAGACGGGTGTAACAACTTTCTTCCTTAAACACGAAATAGATACGGGCGACGTGATATATCGCGATGTCGTTGCCATTGATGAGAATGACAATGCCGGAACTCTGCACGACAAATTGATGTTGCAGGGTGGAGAGACCGTTGTTCGCACAGTGGAGGCTATTGTAAACGGCAAGGCTGAGGCTGTTGCGCAGGATACAATGTTTGCCGATGAGCAGGAGTTGCGTCCGGCACCGAAAATATTCCGCGATACATGCAGAATAGATTGGAGCAGGGATGTATGTGGCGTATATGATTTTGTGCGCGGTATGTCACCTTATCCTGCCGCGTGGCTTGAACTTGAGGATACCGAAGGCAAGAACGTTGCAGTAAAGGTTTATACCGTTGCAAAGGAGTTTGCCGAGCACGGATATTCTGTAAGTACTTTGCTTACCGACAACAAGTCTTATGCCAAGGTTGCTGTAAAGGGCGGCTATGTGTCGTTGGTAGATGTGCAGCTTGCGGGTAAGAAGCGCATGCCTGTCGCTGACCTGTTGAGAGGCTTCTCTATACAGGGAATGAAGATTGTAAAATAATTACAAATTAATATGTACAAATAAAGCGATGGACTCTCCATCGCTTTTATTTGTATCAGTCATTGAACTTGCTTGATATTATTTCAAGAGAAATAGTGTCGTTCTCACCACCACGGAGACGCGCGCTCTTAATGTCTGTATCGTGTGTAATCTTTACGACATATCCGTTTGAGTCTTCGGTTGTCTTTACCGGTATAAGAACCACTTTGTTCCAATCGGGGTTCTTTGTGGCAATTTCCGGATCTTTGTCAAACTCCTCTTTGCATAGTCTCAACAGATTCGCGATGTTGCTGAACTTATATTGGTTGTCGCTGCTGTTGAAGGTTGTCAAGTATGACGATTCACTGTCGGTCAACTGGTTCTTAAGGAAGAAACGGTGCATTTCGCTCTTTCTTACCATCAGCAATGTCGTGGGAGTCTTGAAATTGCTTGTCGCTTCGTTGTATTTTGTGAATGCGATTTTCGCGGTATTGATTGTAACATCTTCGTTGAACAAGCCTTTCTCATACAAATCTATAACTGGCAATGTTACCTCGGTAAACAGTCCTGCCGGAGTCTTCAGGTATGTATGTGCATTGTTGTTCGCAAGTTCTTCGAGTCCTTTGCTGTCGAATGTGTTGGCTTGCAGAACCTCTTTGCTTGAGTAGAATGGTGCTGAAAGCAACTGGAGTGAATCAAGTTCCCCTGTACTGCTCTTGATGTATCGTTTGAAACCGATGTCAAGACGTGCGCGATAAACCTTGATTACTGTGCCGTCGCCATGTGAACATTTTACATATACTCCTTTGAATATGTTCTTTATGAATGCTTCGGAGTTGGCATAGTATTTTCTGCCGATGCTGTCGCCGTCGGCATCGGTCTCGTAGAATTTGCTTATGAAGTTGTTGCCGATTCTGTTGGGCAGGGGTATTTCTATATGTCTTGTATAATCGCCGTTAAGTATGGTGTCGTGCTTTGTGAAGTCCACGGCATTGAATGTCTTTGTGGTCAAAGGCTCTTTACCTGCCTGGTAGAACTCCTCGGGATTGATGTTCGTGTAATATGGCATACCCTCAACAAGTGTGTTGTCGAGTTCGTAGACCTCGCACTGCATGGCATTCAATGAATCTCCGAAGTATTCATCAAAGTACAGGCGCAGGGTGGTGTATTGTGCGCTGTCGCCAAGAACTTTCTCGGGGAAGATGAAATCCTCGGAACATGCAAACTGTGTTACAAAACCCGAATTGAATATTGTTCCCGATTCCTCGTCGGTGTATTGTCCTAGATATACCTCGTTGCTGTTTGCCAGTATGGAGTCGTTTGCCATAATGGTTCTGCTGGTGGCATTACAGGTATCGGTCCTTGTCTCTATAAGGTCTTTCTCGGGAACAATAGTGCTTCCGATGGTTCCTGTGTTGTCGTCACATCCTGTGGATATCAGCAACAAGGCTATTAATGAAAAAAGACATGATAGGTTTTTCATGTGATTTTATGTAAGGATTTCTAACAGATGTTAATGTAGCTCTTATTAGTCAATAAAGCAACCTCACATAGTGACGTTGCTTTATTTAGGGTATCACTCAAACAGTGAGCTGTAGAATTCGTATGTCTTGTTTCCAACCTCTTCGGTAGCCTGGTTCATGATTGCCTTGCCTTGTGCTTTTGCATATTCAACAAGCTCCGGGGCTATGTTCTCTCCGTTGATTATCACACCGTCGCAGTTTCTGATGGCCAGTTTTGCAAGCTCCATGTATGTTGTCGGGATTTCCATACCTCCCAGATCTTCCATGCCCATGTTCTTGCATAGCATTTTTCTTGCAAACTCCTCGGTGAACGGTTCGTTGTATGTGTCATCAAAGAGTGATATCACAATCTTTGAATCGCGGAACGATGGCTCGTCTTTATACGCGCTTCTGATATATAGAGGAATCAAAGCCGAGAACCAGCCGCAACAATGTATAATCTCGGGACACCAACGCTGTTTCTTTATGGCCTCGATTACGCCGAGATTAAAGAAGATTGTACGCTCGTCGTTGTCGCTGTATTCCTTGCCGTTCTCGTCTGTGGTCATCAGACGGTTGTGGAAATAGTCTTCGTTCTCGATGAAGTATACCTGCATTCTTGCCGACTGCAATGATGCAACCTTTATTATAAGAGGATGGTCGGTATCATCGATGATAAGATTCATACCCGAAAGGCGTATGACTTCATGAAGATTATTACGTCGTGTATTTATGTTTCCCCAAAGTGGAGTGAATGTTCTGATCTCCTTCACCTTGTCCTGGATTGACTGGAGCAATTCCTGACCGGCAGTTCCCATTGGTGATGCGGGAACGAATGGAGTAATTTCCTGTGTAACAAATAAAATCTTTTCTACTTTCATCTTTTTAGTGCAGATATATAGTCATGCGTTGCAAAAATACTAAAAAAATGCCAATCGGGCAAATATTGTATCCCTTTTAAGCTGATTTTAAGGATTTTTGTAACAAAATGCGAACTTTTGAAATAGTCATAAATTTTGGAGGCGGGTATATTTTTTATTTATTTGTTTCGTTTTGTGCTTATTTGTTTGTTACTTTGCATCCCGAAAACGAAAATCTATTGTTTTCGGTTGGAAAATTGTTTGGAAAACAGTCTTTTTTAGAATAAATATTGCTTGAAATGAAGGTTGTTGCTACAAAAGCGGAACTCAAGGAATTGCTTGACGGGTTTCGTAATGAGGGCAAATCAATAGCCCTTGTGCCCACCATGGGTGCTTTGCATCAGGGACATGCCTCTTTGGTGAGACGTGCTGTTGCCGAGAATGACATCACTGTTGTCAGCGTGTTCGTCAATCCAACACAATTCAATGACAAGAACGACTTGAAGAACTATCCACGTACGCTGAAAGCCGACTGTGCCTTGCTGGAACAGGTAGGTGCTGATGTGGTGTTTGCACCAGCTGTGGAGGAAATGTATCCCGAGGAGGATACCCGAACATTCTCTTTTGCACCGCTTGATGCGGTTATGGAAGGCGCTTGCCGTCCCGGACATTTCAATGGTGTTGCACAGATTGTAAGCAAACTTTTCTATGCTGTGGAACCGGATAGGGCTTATTTCGGTGAAAAGGATTTCCAGCAGTTGGCGATTATACGCGAGATGGTGCGTCAGATGGAATTTGCCATAGAGATTGTGGGTTGTCCTATTGTCCGCGAGAACGACGGACTTGCAATGAGCAGTCGCAATACATTGCTTACTGCCGACGAAAGAGAACGCGCATTGACAATTTCGCGCACTCTGTTTGCAAGTCTTGATTTTGCAAAGGACAATTCTCTTGCCGATACCAAAGCTTTTGTTGAAGGTGCCATAAATGATACCCCGGGGCTTGAATTGGAATATTATCAGATTGTCGATGGCAATACACTGCAGGAGATTTCTCAATGGGGTGACAGTGATTATGCAGTGGGTTGCATAGCTCTGTTCTGTGGTAAGATACGTCTGATAGACAATATTGTATATAAGAATAAAAAGTAAGATATGTTGTTGCAGGTTTTGAAATCAAAAATCCATTGCGCCACAGTTACTGAGGCCAATTTACAATATATGGGCAGCATTACCATTGATGAGACTCTGTTGGAGGCATCGGGTATGATTGAGGGTGAAATGGTACACGTTGTAAATAATAGCAATGGTGAACGTATTGTTACATATATAATAAAAGGAGAACGTGATTCGGGAGTCATCTGTCTGAACGGTGCCGCCGCTCATAAGTTCCAGCCCGGTGATGTGGTCATAATCATGGCTTATGCCATAATGACACCCGAGGAGGCTCATTCGTTTACTCCCAAGATCATAATCCCTGATAAGCATAACAGAATCTGATAGATAAAGAAAAAGTTGATGAATCATTCATCAACTTTTTCTTTATCTTCTTTCTTCCACCATCTCCAGCTATTGAAGTCGTGGCGCAGAATTATGCCGGCTCCCTGTGTGGTGAGGTTCGTCTTTGAGAAATATCGGTCGTTGGTCTTGCTGTAGGCGCGCAGGCTTATTGTTCCTTTGCGGTTAAGCAACCATTGGAGTTCAAAGTCGCCGATTACGTTTCGGTTTGCAACCGGGTTCTCGCGGTATCCAAGGTTACCGTTTATAAGCAGTCGGTCGTTCAGCAGTCGTCCTTCGAGCATTCCTTCCACCTCCATGCTGTTCCAGCCTCTTTCACTGGTTGAGAAGTTTCCGGAGATGTTCCAGTTTCCGTTGTCTATAATCTGTCCGAGCATATTGTTCAACTGTCCCGACAGGGTGTTTGAAATAAGCGATTCCACCGCCGTTGTATTCTGTGTATTGGTGGCAAGCGGACTGCTGTAGTCGTATGTGTAGAACTTACCGATACTCAACAGATATATGAACTGCATGTTCTTCTGTTCCTGGGTGCTTGTGGCACTTGCAAGTATCTCCTTCTCCTCTTCGCTGCCTTCGGGCAGTTCAAGATCGAACTTCAATATCGGCGAAGCAAGGGTTCCGGTTATGTCCATAAGGCAGTTCACCTTTACACTCTTTCGGCTTGTGCCTTCTGTTGTCAGCGCACTTAACGAAGCTGATGGTACAAGATACTTGGTCTTCAGGTCGAGTGTAGCGTAAAATGGGTCTCCGTTGAAAAGGAGAGAGCTTCCTTTTGTGATGTTGAACTCTTTGGTGAAGATATCCTGTATTGTAATCTTGTATGTTCCACGGTCGAGGTCCATGTTTCCTTTAAGCGAGAAGCCCTCTTTTTCGTCATATACGGCATTCACGGTTCCTGCTCCATAGAGGTCGATATAGTCGTCGCTCTTGAGATTTGTGTATACCTTTACTTGCAGTCCTTCGTTTGCCTCGACAAGGAAATCCAGGTTCAGGCTGCTTTCTATGTCGCTCTGTGTCACGTTCTGCTCTTCGGCTTTTTTCTCATCAGCCTGTTTCTTGCTGCTGTCGATGAATGTCACGAAACTGTTGTCGCGCGCACCTGAAGCTTCCGAAGAGTTGTATACAATGCGCGAATTGGCTTCGTTGCGTATTTCTGCCTTTATGAACAGACCTTTTTTGCTCGCCTTCAGATTTGCATTGCCTGTTGCGTATATTGTACCGTATAGCGGCAATTCATCAAAGTTGTGTGTATCGTATACGAGCATGTTTTCAACTTTGGCACTCAGGTCGCACTCCCAGTTGCCGAGATTCTTGTGTGTCACTTCTCCGGTAAGCCATCCTTTATTGCCATATCTGTCGGTAACGAAGGCGTTGTTGAACGACAGCTTTCCGCTTGTAAAGTATAGGGAATCGCCATGGAAGGTGTATTTTACTTTGGTGGGGTTTATGCGTGCGCTGCAATTGAGTGCCACCGAGCCCAACAGACCAACCTCTCTCCATTTTCCAAGCAGGGAAACTTTGCCGGTTCCAGTTCCGTCTATGTCGGACAGGAACGATCTTACCATCTTGTTGATGAAGACGGCATTGAGTTCCTTGGCATCTATGTCGAGGTGTATGGTGTCGTTGACCTGCGACAGGAAACCGTCAACCGTTGATATATCCTCTTTGTCGTTGTGTATCTTTGCATTCAGGAATATGGATTTGTCGCTGTTTCTCCATCCTATGTTCAGTCCGGCTTTTCCAAGGTGGCCGTTGTCTATCTTGAAGCTGTCAACGTCGAAATATCCGCTTACATTCGGTTCCGACAGTAATGCTGTCGCCTGTCCGCTACCGGTAGCATTGCCGTTGAATTTCAGGATTCTGAATCTTATAAGATCGAATATCGTCGCTACTTCAAGGTTGTTGGCTCTGATATTGAGGATGTCTTCTTTCTGCTTGCCGATACTTCCGCTCACTCCGACATGTTGTGTGTCGTTGTAAAGATAGAGACCGTTTATGTCTATCTTATTGAGGTTACCTGAAATGGCGGTGCCCGAAATGTACCATATACTGTCGTTGTGTACTATGCTGTCGGGGCTGATGTTCGCCTTTACAAAGAGCAGATTATCCTCGTCTCTGTCCAGAACGGCATCCATATTCAACTCACCTTTAATACACTTCTTTTCTTTGTTGTTGCCCCAGGTGAGTGAATTCTGTATGGTATCGTTGAAGAGTGTGCAGTTGAGGTCGATTCTTAATTTGTCCTCAAGGCTTTCCCGGTTCTTTGGGTTGACGGGCTTTATTATATGTGATTTGATTGTGAGTGCTTCGTCTGTGGCATTTGCATTGAACCCGATGGTGTTATATATGCCTTTCTTTATTTTGACTTCGTTCAGAGTTGTGTTTATTGAGAAGAAGTTCTTGTGGTCGTTGCAAGTGCCGTCTATAACCGAAGGCTGGTTTATATAAATAGGCAGATTCAGTAATTGGCTTATAAAATGGCTCTCTTTTATCTCGCATTTGAAGACGTAGTTGCAGTGGCTTCGGTCTGAGCTGATGTTTGCGAACATTGAGGGCGCGTGTGTACCCAAATGTCTTTTAAGACTGTGGATTATCGATTTGTAGTCGTATTGTCCTATCAGGCTCAGGTTCATGAAGTCGGAATTGACAAGTGTGAATCTTTGCTCGTCGGTACGGTTATCACAGAAATGAAGATTGCGTATGGTGCCTTGTTCTTCTTTGTTGCGGTATGTGAAGTTCTGTAGTTTTACATTCAGCAGGCTTGTCTGCCTGTCCTTATATGAAAACTCACCGTTGAAATTGAATGCGAATGTTTCTTCAATCTCTTTACTCAAACCTATTTCCCTTGGCGAGATTGAATCTACGTCCATTGCCAATACAACACGGTGTTCACCGTCATTGACATAGTCCAGATTGATTTTGGCTGTTATTCCGGGATCTGCTGTGTTGACATTTGCTTTGAGAGTGCTTGCGGTTATGTCGTATTCGCCCGAAAAGTCAATGGGTGAAAATGTGTGTGCGCTGCTTTCCAATTCTGTTATGCAACCATTCAGGCGGATATTCTTTCTGTTCTCATTGAGATATCCGTCGGCTTTTGCATTTAAAGAGCATGTCAGCGGCTCTTTAATTCTTGTGATTCTGCTAATGTTTATGTTTTCGCCATTTGCCTTGATGTCGAAGTAACCGTTGCTGGTGTATGATGCCACAGCCGAAATATCTCCGCTTGCGGTTTCTGCCTTGAATCGGCCTTTAATCTCTTCGCTTGTGATATCCGCTTCGCCGTTCATGCTGAAATCACCCACTTTGTCTGCGATAGCCAGTGTTTTCAGGTCTACGTATGATTGCAATAAGGATATTCCTTTTTTGGTAATGCTGAAATCGTCCAGACGGATGTTTGTTTTTCTATCTCTCTTGTATGGAGAGTCTATTGTTGTGGCGCACTTAAGCGAAAGATTGTTGTCGAGACTTCTCGTCGTGATTTCGGTCTTTGAAGATATGCTGTCGGTGCAGCTGCTTATGCTGAACGAGAAAGCCGGTATTCCGTCCGGTAATTCTGCTATCAAGGGTGCCAAGTCGGCAACAGTGAATCTCTCGCCAAGTATGTTTCCATTCACTTTAAGGCTCTCTGGCTTGCCTTTTTCAAATTTGATGGCTATGGAGTCGGAAGATACATCGCTGCCAGGCAATGTGAATCTGGTACCTGCAAGAATTATATTGCCTTCGGTCGCCTTGAGGCTTGTTTTCAGTTTGTTGAGTCTTATTCCGCTCTTTTCGTATCCTTTGATTGAACGTATTATTACATCGAGTTCTTCGCTTATGAATTTCTTCATAGAGATGTTGCAGTCAATGCTGTCAACGTCGATATGCGAAGGGTCGAACTTGTCGTTGTCGCGTGGAACATCTTGGATGTCGTAACGTACTCTTCCGTCGTATATGAGCATCTGGTTTATGCGCAAGGCAAATTTCTTATCCTCCTTCTGCTCATCTTTCTTGAATTTGTCGATAAGGAACTGTATGTTCAATGGCGAAGATGCCGACATGCGGTTTATTCTTATGTCGGGCGCGGCAACTGTGAGCGTGTTTATCTGTATACGGTTTTTAATCAGTTTGTAAGGCGAAATGTGTGCGGTGGCTTTTTCTGCATAGAGGATGGTGTCGCCAACCTGGTCCCTGAGAAGTATTCCGTTAAGGATTACTTCGTCGAGGTGTATTACCTTGATGCCTTGAATTTCGATGGGGGCTTCCAGAGCGGTTTCAATCTCTCCCGTTATAAACGATGCAAGACGCTTCTGGACAGAGTCGAGCCTTAACGACATTGACAGCAGATATAATGCCGCTACTATCGCCGAAACAATTATCAGTATGTATTTGAACGGTTTGATAAGGCTGTTTGTTTTGTATAGGAATAGACTCTGTTCTTAATTTTTGCGAAGATAGTGATTTTAGCCGATATCATCGACAGTTTTTTCCTGAAAACTGATGCCGTATATATGATTTCGCTTTGAATTTGACAAAAAACACACTATCTTTGTGCTTAATCTTAAGATTAAGGTGTTGTATCTGTTTGCACCCTTGCTTTTATTGGGAATTTGATAAATCTTTAATAAAAATGATAGAAACAATTGTAATACTGTTCATATCGGTGGCTTTCTTCATAAGTGGAAAGATTCGTTCCGATATTGTAGCGTTGTGCGCGCTTGTCGCGCTTATGCTGTTGGGAATTCTCACTCCCGAAGAGGCATTGGCAGGTTTCTCGAGCAATGTAATCATAATGATGGTGGGATTGTTTGTCGTGGGTGGTGCAATCTTCCAGACCGGTCTTGCCAAGATGATAAGTTCAAAGCTTATGAAACTTGCCGGTCAGAGCGAAATCAGACTGTTTGTCCTTGTGATGCTTGTAACATCCTTTATGGGTGCTTTTGTGAGCAATACAGGAACAGTTGCCATTATGATTCCTATTGTGGTGAGTATGGCGATGAGCGTAAAGATGAATCCCGGACGCCTGCTCATGCCACTGGCTTTTGCCAGCAGTATGAGTGGTATGATGACTCTTATCGGTACACCTCCCAACCTTGTGATAAATGAAGAGCTCATCTCGAACGGCCACGAAGGATTGGGCTTTTTTACGTTCCTTCCCGTAGGTCTTATCTGTGCCTTTGTGGGAACTCTGTTGCTTTTGCCTTTGAGCAAGAAATTCCTGTCGAAGCCCGGAGCTTTAAGCGGTGCAAGCGCAAGCAGCGGTAAGTCGCTCAAGACATTGGTCAAGGAGTATGGAATATCAAGCAATCTTTATCGTCTGCAGGTGAATGCCGGTTCTTTGGTGGTGGGTAAAATGATAGGCGAACTGGACATTAGAAAGAACTACAGCCTTAATATCATCGAGGTCCGCCATATTGAGCGTAATCAACGTAATCCATTGGCAAAGAGTATGGTACAGCAGGCGGCTGATTCCGATACGATATTGCGTGCTGATGATATTCTCTACATATCGGGCAGTGAGGCAATTGTAAAGGTCTTTGCCGAAAAGTACAAGCTGGAGATTCTTCCTGAAACCACTTCGGCTTCGGGTGCTCTCGATTTCTATGATATCGGTGTTGCCGAGATTGTTGTGCTGTCGTCATCATCGGTAGTCAACAAGACTATCCGTGAGGTGGAGTTCCGTACCAAGTATAATGTGAGCGTTCTCGGCATCTGCCGCAAGAATAAATATATCCTGCAGGGAATTGTGGAAGAGACCATCCATACAGGCGATGTGCTCCTTGTTCAAGGAACTTGGAACAATATAGCGAATCTTGAGAAAGATAGCTCTGAATGGATTGTTGTGGGTCGTCCTCTCGAAGAGGCTGCAAAGGTAACGCTCGACTACAAGGCTCCTGTTGCGGCTGTGATTATGCTTGCAATGATTGGCGTAATGGTGTTCGATGTCGTTCCTGCGGTAACAGCAGTTATGGTGGCAGGTCTGTTGATGGTGCTTACCGGATGTTTCCGCAATGTGGAGGCCGCATATAAGACAATCAATTGGGAAAGTATAGTGCTTATTGCGGCTATGATGCCAATGTCCGTTGCTTTGCAGAAGACCGGTGTTTCATCATGGATATCAAATGCCCTTGTAGCAAACCTGGGCGGTCATAGTCCGATACTGTTGCTTGCCGGAATCTATTTTACGACATCGTTCATGACAATGTTCATAAGCAATACGGCAACAGCTGTGCTTATGGCTCCTATTGCGATGAGCAGTGCAGTGCAGATTGGTGTAAGCCCCGTTCCTATGCTCTTTGCCGTAACGTTGGGCGCAAGTCTCTGTTTTGCTTCGCCATTCTCTACACCGCCCAATGCTTTGGTTATGACTGCCGGTCAATACAAATTCTCGGATTATATAAAGGTGGGATTGCCTTTGCAGATTATTCTTGGAATTGTCATGATTCTGGTATTGCCGTTGTTGTTTCCTTTTTAAGGATTGAAGTAACAGACTGTTTAAAAATTGTTTCGTGCCTATTGGTGCGGAACAATTTTTTTTGCGGTTTTGATATAACCTTTATAAGAAATTTGAACCGTTGCTAAAAATAGTGTGCCAAAAATTCCTGTTTTCTTGTCTTTATATGTAATTTTGTCAGCAAAATAAATGAGGAGATGGATTTGAAAGAGATACAGGCTGTTAAACAGCAATTCGGAATAATAGGAAACGACCCTGCATTGTTGAGGGCTATAGATACTGCCATTCAGGTGGCTCATACCGATTTGACGGTCCTCGTAACCGGTGAAAGCGGTGTGGGAAAGGAGTTCTTTCCAAAGATAATACATTCAAACAGCATACGTAAACACGGTAAATATATCGCTGTGAACTGTGGCGCAATTCCCGAAGGTACTATCGATTCTGAACTTTTCGGTCATGTCAAGGGTGCTTTTACGGGTGCAGTGAATGAGCGCAAGGGATATTTCAGCGAGGCTGATGGCGGAACCATTTTTCTCGATGAGGTGGCAGAGCTTCCCATGTCGACACAGGCGCGTCTGCTGCGCGTGCTAGAGAATGGTGAATATCTGCGTGTAGGCTCTTCTGATGTGGAAAAGACCGATGTGCGTATAGTGTGTGCAACCAATGTGAATCTCATAGAGGCTATTGCGGAAGGACGTTTCCGCGAGGATCTGTATTATCGTTTGAATACAGTTCCCATTACTGTCCCTCCATTGCGTAAGCGAGGTGAAGATGTGGTGCTACTGTTCATGAAGTTCTGTATGGATTTTGCCGCAAAATACAAGGTACCCAAGGTGCAGTTGGATGCCAATGCGAAGAGTGCTATAATGGGCTATTCGTGGCCGGGAAATATCAGACAGCTTAAGAATATTGCCGAGCAGGTGTCTATTCTTGAACTTAACCGCGATGTTGCCGGTGAAGTTATGGCGCATTATCTGCCAAAGGAACAGAAGAATAATCTTCCTATGTTTGCAGGGCAGGCTGAAAAGAAGTCGTTCGAGAGCGAGAGGGAGATTCTGTATAGCGTGCTGTTCGACATGCGTCGCGATATAACGGAACTGAAGAAACAGTTGGAAAGCCTGCGTGTGGCGCGTCAGGAGCAGGATTCGCATATCTCTTATTATTCCGGGAACCAGTATTCCGATGCCCAGGAGTTGCCTGTGGTACAGCATCAGATGCAGCAACCATATCAGATACCGGTGACTCAGGATCGTTTTGAACCGTCGGTAAGTGTGGTGGAAGAGTATGTCGAAGAGGCAATGTCTCTCGATGATATGGAGAAAAAGGCAATACTGCTCGCGCTTGAACGTAATAAGGGAAAGCGCAGGAATGCAGCCCGAGAGTTGAATATATCGGAACGTACATTGTATAGAAAAATTAAGGAGTATGGCATTGAATAAAAGAGCCGGTTTTGCGTGGGGTGTATCAACCCTGTTGCTGTTGTTTGTGGCAGTTTCATGTACTGTAAGCTATAAGTTTACCGGTGCTTCAATAGATTATACAAAGGTGAAGACAATTTCTATGGCGCAGTTCCAGAATCGTGCGCCTTATCAGTGGGCACCAATGGCAACAATGTTCAACGAGGCTTTGAACGATGTGTTTGTGCAGCAGACCAAGTTGCAGCAGGTTGCCCGGAACGGCGATTTGCATCTCGATGGCGAGATTGTTGCCTATGATCAGTTCAACAAGTCGATTTCGTCTACGGGATACTCGTCTTTGGTTCAGCTGAAACTGACCGTGAATGTGCGTTTTACCAACAATACCAACCACGACGAGGATTTTGAACGAAATTTCAGCGCAACTCGCGATTTTGATGCCACACAGTCGCTCGATTCTGTGCAGGAGGATCTTGTAACACAGATGATAAAGGAGATTGTTGATGCAATATTCAATGCCGCTGTTGCAAATTGGTAAAATGTATGGAGAATCTTGCCTGTTACATATCTCATCCCGAACGTCTGAACAGGGATACACTCTACGAACTGCGCATGATTGTGCGCAAGTATCCCTATTTTGATGTAGCGCGTCTTCTGATGCTGAAGAATCTGTATCTTTTGCACGATATGGAGTTCGGCAAAGAATTGCGTACGGCGGCATTGTATCTGAAGAACCGCTTGCCGCTTTTCAATCTTATATCAGGATATGACGAAGGTGTTGCAGAGGAGGCTTTGCCAAATGACGTAACGGTTGACAGGACCTTGTCGTTGATTGATGCATTTCTTGAAACGTTGCCTGCGGAGAAACTTTCTCTCGAGGCCGAAGGTGCCGCTGCGGTGGATTATGTCTCCACATATCTGAAGGGTAACGATGCTGTGGATAATGATATTCCTGCTTTGCGTGGTCAGGATATCATAGATGAGTTTCTTGCAAACGGTAACGAGCGTATTACTCTGGAGCTTGGTACTGTGGTGGAAGAGACCCATCCGGGTGCAGCAGAGGTTGTGGAAGAAACCGTCTCTGAAAACTCCTTCTTTACCGAAACCCTTGCCAATATTTATGTAAAACAGGGTAAATATGAGAAGGCTCTTGAAATTATTAAGCGATTATGTTTGGAATATCCGAATAAAAATCGTTACTTTGCAGACCAAATAAGATTTTTAGAAAAAATAATAAAATATACAAAAAGAAAATAATATGTATTTGCTTTGTGTTTCACTCATCGTTTTAGTATCAGTACTCATGTGTTTGATTGTTCTTATCCAGAACTCAAAAGGTGGTGGCTTGGCTGCCGGTTTCGCCTCATCTAATCAGATTATGGGTGTCAGAAAAACTACAGATTTCTTGGAAAAGGCAACATGGACTCTTGCAATCCTTATGGTTGTTATAAGTATTCTTGCTGCATATTCTCTTACAAACAAGACAACTTTTGTTCCTCAGACAGAGCAGGTTGAAGAGTATGCCGAGGAGGCAATGCCAGTTGCTCCGGTTGATGCTCCTGTTGCAGAATAATTACTTTTTTATGAAATATTATAAGGCTGTGCCAATTGGCGCAGCCTTTTTGACTTTGTGTAAAGGCATATTTGGAAGTTTGGTTTAAAATACCTATTTTTGAACCTGAATCTTTTTGACTAAATAACTAATAGATATGAAAAACAGATTATTTTCGGTATTGATGCTTGCCCTTTCGTGTATGGCGGCATCGGCGCAGGTGGTGTTGCCTGCAGACGGCAACGTTTATCGTCTTGTTAATGTTGCTAAAGGCAAGGCCGTTACAAATGGTGATAATGCTGCTCACAACACCTATTTGTCAGTGGCTGATGTAAATACTTCTTCCAAAGGACAGGAGTGGTGTTTTGTCTCTTTGTCCAATAAAGAGCCTATATATGCTCTTTATAACATAAATTATGGTCAGGCTGCCGATATGACAAGCAATCCCGGCAGATTGTTGCAATGGGAAGGTACTTGTACCGACAATCAGGCATTTTATGTCAATATTGTGAGTGAAACAGACGGCATAATCCAGCTACTATGCAAAACCGATCGTTCGAAGGTGTTGCAGGTACAAGATAATGGTTCGCTTTCTATGGTATCGAATGCAAGTGGCGAATCTACCCATTTCCGTTTGCAATATATAGAGAACGAAAAGGTAAACTACCTGCCGGTTATCGATCGCTATTTCATTATCCGCGAGAAAAATACGGGATATGCGCTGAATACCCGTGGTAATAATGCGAATAATGGCCGTGTCTATATCGACAATTACGATGAATCAAGCAAGGAGAATTTTATTTGGCAGTTGCGTCGTAATGCTCAGGGTGTTGAGTATTGCCAATTGTATGGCCCTTATTTCAGTAAAGCTATTGATGTGGCACTTGGTGGTGTACAATATCCGCTCTTGTGGGACCCTTCATACAGTAACGCAAACCAGCAGTTGCAGTTTATTCCGATAGCCGGCGAAAAGGGAGTGTATCGCATAAATGCAAAGCAGAACAACACCTGGTATGGACTTAAGGCAAATGGTAATAATTTGAGTCTTGTTCAGGGATATGAGGGCGGTTCGTTGTATGTTCTTGAACAGGTTACTCCCGATGATATTCCTATGCCTAATGTATGGGAGGATGAAACATTCTTTGGTGAAAACAAGGAGAATGGTCATGCTGCTTATATGCCATATTCTTCGTCTGCTGATATGAAAGCCGATGCACGTTATGAGTTGCCATGGTTGGAGCCGGAAAAGGCAAATTATATGTCGTTGAACGGAACATGGAAGCTCAACTGGATGGAGAGTGTCAAGGAACGTCCCGGTAAGAGTGATTTCTGGGGTGATGATGTGGATGTTTCAAAATGGGATGAAATTCAGGTTCCTTCATGCCTTGAGATGAACGGTTATGGCGATCCTTTATATATAAACGTGAACTATCCGTTCAACAACAATCCTCCAATGATTGAGATGAAGGATGGTCTTATCAATTCTGTAGCCTCTTATCGTCGTAATTTCGATATTCCTACCGGTTGGGACGGCAAGAATGTATTCCTGCACTTTGATGGAATCTATGGTGCAGCATTCGTTTGGGTGAACGGTAATTATGTAGGATATACCCAGAGCGGTAATAATGATGCAGAGTTCGACGTTACAAAGTACTTGCGTGCTACAAACAATAATGTATGTGTTCAGGTTATACGTTGGAGCGATGCTTCGTATCTCGAAGGTCAGGATATGTGGCACATGAGCGGTATTCATCGTGATGTATATCTTTTTGCTACTCCAAAGACTTTTGTCCGCGACCATTATATAACATCGGAACTTGCTGCAGGTTATACAAGCGGTAGCATGAATGTGGAACTCTCAATGGATAACCGTGGTGGTGATGCTGTAAGCAAAAAGGTTGAAGTATCACTTATTGCGCCTAACGGAGCAACTGTGGCAGCTAAAGAAATTGCTGTTGATTTCGCCCTTGGTGCGAAATCTGTTGTAAAGAATGTCGCATTTGAAAATCTTACCGATTTGCAGGCTTGGACAGCGGAAACCCCCAATCTCTACACTGTTGTTGTAGCTCAAAAAGATGCTGCCGGCAATGAAGAACATGTATTCTCTACCAAATACGGTTTCCGTCATATTGAAATAAAGAATGGTCTTGTATATATCAATGGCGAAAAGATTATGTTCAAGGGTGCCAACCTACAGGATACACATCCTGTTACAGGTCGTTCAGTAGATGTTGCCACAATGCTCAACGATGTCAAGATGATGAAGCAGGCTAATATGAATACAGTCCGCACAAGCCACTATCCTCGTCAGGCAAAGATGAATGCAATGTTCGACTATTATGGTCTCTATTGTATGGATGAGGCTGATGTTGAGTGTCATTATAGCTGGGAAATGGGTGGTGAGAATGGTGGTGTCACCAATCAGGATAGTTGGAAACCGCAGTTTGTAGACCGCACTGTACGTATGGTTTATCGCGACCGCAACTTCCCGTCTATAATATTCTGGTCGCTTGGTAATGAGAGTAGTGGTGGAAAGAACTTTAAGCATACCTATGCCGCAGTGCGCGCTCTCGATCCACGCCCAATCCATTACGAAGGTGCATCTCGTGCAGGAACTGCGCATAGCGATATCTATTCCGAAATGTATCCAACCTTGAGCGATCTTGATCAGCATGCCAACGGAAAAGCAGATACAAGTTATCCATACTATACAAATTCTAATGGTCAGCCTTATTTCATGTGTGAGTATGCTCATGCTATGGGTAATGCTGTGGGTAACCTTAAAGAGTATTGGGATTTGATGGAAAGCAGCAAATACGGAATCGGCGGTTGTATATGGGACTGGGCAGACCAGTCGATATATGATTCGGAGGATATTAAAAATGGTAATTTTGAGGTTGACGGTATGAATAAATATCGTACCGGTTCCGATTATCCTGGTCCTCATCAGGGTAACTTTGTCAACAATGGTCTTGTTACTGCCGACAGAGCATGGAGTCCTGAACTTACTAACGTGAAGTATGTATATCAGTATGCAAAATTCCTTTCATACGATGCTGTAGCGCGTAAGGTTTCTATCAAGAACGATTACGACTTTATCTCTCTCGATAAATTCTATCTGCAATATTCGGTTCTTATTGACGGTGAGGTTGTGGAAACCGGCAAGGTTAATATGCCTTCGGCAAAGCCGGGTGAAACTGTTGAGGTAAATGTGCCTTATACAACATCTGCAGTCGATAACAAGGAAATGATGCTTAATGTAGAGTTGTGCTATAAGGGTGAGCAGAGTTGGGTAAATGCCGATTATGCTATTGCAACAGAACAATACACTCTTGTTGAACGCGATGGTGCAGCACTTGTTGTAAATGTAGGTGAAACTTTGACACTTGAGAAAACTTCGAATGGTTATACTGTAAAAAGTTCAAAGATGGAGATGCAGTTTGCTACTAATGGCACAATGAAGTCTTGGGTTGTTAACGGCAAGTCTATTGTTGTGGATGGTCCTGAATATGACAACTACCGTTGGGTGGAGAATGATAAACCGACAGAATCTTTGAATTCATATAATGAGAAGAATGGCATTACTTCTAAATCAGCGACATTTACTTTGAGTGAGGATAAGAAAACTGTTGATGTTGTCATCAATGCTACTGGTTGGTACTGTAAATATGTGTTCAAATATACAATAACAGCAGACGGTTCAATGCTTGTGGATGCTTCTTATAGCGTAGTGCCCAAGGATGCTCGTCGTATGGGAATGTTGTTGGTGTTCCCTGAGAACTTTGAACAGGTCGAGTATTATGCATACGGTCCTTATGAGAACTATGTCGATCGTAGAGGTGGTTCAATGCTCGGACGTTATTATACAACCGTAAGCGATATGTTTGAGCCTTATCCAAAGCCACAGAGTATGGGTAACCGTGAGGGGTTGCGCGACTTGTTGCTCTTTGATGCAGAAGAGGGCTACGGTGTCAAGGTTCAGACACGTGGTGATGTTGCATTCTCGTTGTTGCATTACAGCGATGTTCAGCTGAAAAATGCCAACCATACATGGGAATTGCAGAAGGGTAATGTATATGCTCATTTCGATTGCGCTCAAAAGGGTATAGGTAACGGTAGTTGCGGCAATGTGGTTACCTTGGACAAGTATCTTATCCCACAGGGTGCAGAATACAGTTGCTCATTGCTCTTTACTCCTGTGACTGGTATAGAGAGCGGAATAGAGAATGTGGTAAGGGATCTGCTTCGCTTTGATGTTGTTGATGGCGTGCTGGTTTGCGAAGGTGGTTTGGAACTTGGGGCAACAGTTTCCGTATATAACATGGGCGGTGTTCTTGTTTCATCGGCTGTTGCTGTCGAAGGCAGAGCCTGCTTGCCTGTTGCCGGTCAGCCACACGGCTCGTATGTGGTGCTTGTGAAAAACGGCGAGAAACAGAATGTCTATAAAGTGGTTCTTTAGTCCGATTTTTGGCTAAATGATTGATTTTTTGCAAAAAAAAGTTTCAAAAAAGGTTAAAATTAAATATTAAGTAGTATCTTTGCAAAAAATTAGAAATAAAGAGGTTGCCGAAACGCTATAAAGGGAGTAGGTGATATTTTAAACTTATAATATTGTTATGAAGAAATTTTTCTATGTAGCAGTTATGGCTCTTGCTTTGACAGCATGTGGCAACGCTAGCAAGGAGAAGGTTG
>JAEIGA010002983.1_pt1 | contig 26675 bp, 21 predicted proteins | sample 9270691 | NCBI WGS metagenome assembly JAEIGA01 (sample SAMN17057246, study PRJNA624740) | gut metagenome | biome: biome; isolation source: fecal sample | host: Bos grunniens | place: China: Xizang | collected 2019 | reverse complement strand
TAGTATCCATTTGGACTCTACCATTTTTTTATATATAAAAACGCACCAAGTTAATGATGCGTTCTTAAAAGTTTACATAAATTTAGTACTAACCAAAAACACTACCATCACCATTTTTATCAATATGATCGTTTTTGGTAAGGTAAATTCAGTACTTAAATTTACAATTTCATTATATAAAATTATTGAACTTTTTGTGATATTATTAAAAAGGTGTTAATCACCAAGTTTACATAAGTTTAGTATTAACTAAAGATACGGGCTAGTCCCAACTTACATGGTAGTATCCATTTGGACTCTACCATTTTTTTATATATAAAAACGCACCAAGTTAATGATGCGTTCTTAAAAGTTTACATAAATTTAGTACTAACCAAAAACCTGCCATGCAGATGTAATGATCAAGTAAAAGTTTTTGGTAAGGCAAATTCAGTACTTAAATTTACTACTCTTATTATATTAAAAAATTAAATTTCTTTATTTTGTTTACAAATAATTTTATATATATTTTTTTCTATCAAGTCTTTACTTTTTATAAAACCTGATAATGTTTTAGTTATTGGTTTTTTATTTTTATTGTTAATACATTCGATTGTAAAATTATGATTATATGGATGAAGATAAGATATTTTGTAAATATCATTATCTATTTTATATCATTTATTTTTATCAATTAGTAAAACTTTTTTTGAATTTTTTGGTTCTGCTATTATTTTATTGAATTGGTCAATGACAAAGTAATTTATAATTTCCTTATCATTATTATTTTTATACTTTAATAAAATATATGCTTTATGATTTGCACCAACATAAGTTGTGTTTTTTAAAAATCTTTCAGGATTATTAGTTGTTTTTATTTCATTGTTCTTCATAAAAATATTATTTTTAGAAAGTTTCTTATTAGATAATTTTCAATTTGGATCAAATAACTTTGTAATAATTCTAATCTTAGAAATAAGTTGTAATCTATTGTTTTGAATTATAGGAATATAATCTTTACATAATTTATCAATATATATTTTGTCAAACTCTTTATTTAAAGTTCTATTTAATCTTGGATCAAATACTCCATCTAATTGATTATTTATAAAAATATTGTTTAGATAATTACTAAAAATATTTTTCTTTTTTATATCCTTAAGTTCTTCTTTACCCAATTCGGCTATATCATCTCTAATTTCATTTTTAACAAGTGAATATAATTTATATATTATTTCTCTCGAACTAATAAAATCATAAAAAAATTTATCACTATTAAATTCATTAAAATCAATATCTCTTATTTTGCTTTCGTCATTATTAAATTTTTCTAATAATTGTTTTTTAATAAATATAAATAAATCTCAAATTTTGCCTTCATCACCTGTTATCAAACTATAATATGATTTTTGTCTACAATTACCTTGATTATCAACAATATATGATGTAAGTTGTTCTTCATTAAATAATTTTTTTGGTTTAATGCTTTCAAGATATTTAAATTGTTCATTAATATCCATGCTATCTCATTTCTTTCTTTTAGGTAGAATAGTTACTTTTTTAAAAGAAAAAATACATTTTGTTTTATCTATAGTTTCTGCTATATTTTCTAATTTCAAATCATGCTTATGTGATTTTAAATAAAGATATGGGGAAAATTGAAATTCATTGTTATCATTTTCTTTATCCTTTTGTCTATTCTCAATATTATAATCTTGAGCTGTTTTAGATAATTGAAAATTGTAAAATTTGTTAATTTTTTCAAATGAGGAAAAGATAGCAATTAGTGATGCATCATGAGAGTGATGATTAGACATTTCTCTATCTTTTTTATCTAGTCCAAAAAGCTTTCTAAGTTTTTGAGAATAATATCCATTAATAGATCTTATTTGCATGTCTTTTAATAAAGAGATCTTATTGTTTTCGTCTTTAATATCATCAATTCGTTCATTTAATAAATATTGCTCTTTATAAAATCTTAATGCGTCAATAAATTTAGAAATAGCATAAGTTGTTTCTGATAAATTACGATTAATAAAATTTATCTTATTTAAATCTTCTCTTGTTGTTTTTAAATTTTTTAATTTAAGTTCTTTATATTTAGTTTCAAAATCTTTTTTATTTGATTTTTCATCAATTTTATACAACTTATCCCATAATTCTATAATTTGTGTAGTTGCAAATTCCATTGGAACTTTATTTGACTTTCAATTATTATCTTTAGTTAATATTAAATTTTCTAACTTAGTATTGAAGCTTTTGCTTTCTGGGATTATATGATCTATTTGACATTCAATTATTTCGTTTTCTGATATCTTCTTACCAGTATATAAATCACACTCATCTTGCTCTTTTCATAAAGCAACTTTTTTTCAATTTTTGCCTTCTAATGGAATAGATTTGTCTTTGCAAAATAATTCTGCATCTTTTCTTCTCTTCTTATATCAATTTTGTTCTTGAACAATATCTTTTTTCTTTTGTTCACTATATAAAGAAAATGTATTTTTATTATCGTCACTAGTTGACTCTAGCATAATTGATTCAACTTTTAGATTTGATTTATAAATATATTGTCTTAATATTCTATTTAAAACTCTAATGGTTTCAAGCAAAGTATTCTTAACATTTGGTGAAATAAAATCCATCTTATCAAACAATTTTTCTGGTAAATAATTTGAATTATTTTTTGAAAATTGATAAATATATTTTTTACTTTCAAATATTTCGTTTTTATAATGTACACTAAACCCTTTAGTTTGACTTGGATTTCTGAAGAAATTATCTATATAATCATAATAGGAAGTTTTTCCATAATTGTATGTACCATTAAAATCAGTTTCTTTAATTTTATTAAAGTTTAAAAATGCATCTATATCAACATTAAAATAATCAAAAATTGCTTGATTATTTTTTTGTTTAATTATTTCTTCTAACTCCTGTTTAGAACCTCTTAGATCCTTATTTTGAATATTATCCTTTTCAGTAGCCTTTTCAAAATATTTAGAAGCTATAATGAATCTAATATTTTCTAATTCATATAGTTTTTGTCAATCTAATTGAATATTAAAATCCTTCTTTCTAATAATGGGTTTTTCTTTTTCAAAATATTGTGTTATTTTATCTAAACTCTCAAAATTAGAATCTAATTTATCTTTTGTTGTTGGAAAACCCTTAATATTATCAATATTTCCAATTCCTTTTGTTTTAAAATAATCTTTGATTCTTTTCTTAGTAATATTTTCATGTTTTAAAATGTAATAGTTAACCATTTCAATTATTTGATTAATATATTCTTTATTATCTTTTTCACCTATTTTTAAATAAATTAATTGAGATATTAAATTTGATAAAGATCCAAGAAAGAAAAAATTATTTAATTTCTTTTCAGTTTTTTCATAATTTCCACCACAGTTGTATAAAGAAATGTTACAAAATCCAATTTTACTATCTCATAAATTTTCATATTTTGGTTTAGTAGGATTATTTTTATCATTTGCTTGAATTCCTCATGGTGATTGATATTTTCCTAATTTATAGCTTCCTGGACCTTTCGAAAATTCACGATGACGCATAAATATATTCTTATAATCATTAATAAATTGTGAACTAACATATTGACATTTTTTTAATATGTATTCTATATCATTTCAATTATTATAAATTCCAAATGGTTCATCGCTATTCGTACTACTACGATATTTACCTACATTCAATAGAATTTTATCTTGAAAATGTTTTTTTAATAATGAAGTATCATAACTTGAACTTTCTATAGTTTTATCATTAATATGAAAGCTACCACGCATAGATAATTTAAAATATAAAAATGCAAATAATTCCTTGGGATTTAATTCCCTATCGAATCCTTCTTTTCATATTTTATAAACATCATATTTATTAATATCATTCAACAAGAAAGATGTAGAAGAATATTCTTTTGTAAATCCAAAAATTGCTTGATATTCATTTTTAAATAGTTTAGATAACTTTCCTGTTTTTAATAATTTGTATTGGTTGTTATCATTATATTGATCAATCATATTTAAGAAGTCTAATTTTCTTTGTCTTCTTCTGCTTAATGTTCTTCTTGTTCTTCTGGTTAAACCCCTAATTCCTTCTCCATATTTGGTGTTAGTTTTAGGATCGGTTAATTGATCAAAAAGATGTGAACCTTGAGCAATAATTACTTGATTTTCATCTACTATTGATCAACCTACACTAGCTATTCCTAAATCTAAACCAATATGTACTTTTTTATTAGTCATAAATCCTAAGTTAATTAAAAAATTTAATTAAAATATTATTTAATTTCAAAATTTATTATACATCATAAAATTTACACTAATGTTAATTAATATAATAAAATAATAGATAAATATGAGACCAAAGCAAAAATATATTTCAAAAACTTTTTTATTAGGTTTTTTCAGTTTTTGATTTATCTTTATTAGCTTCACTATTATTATTGGTGTTATTCTTTCTTTTAACTTAATATCAACAAAAACTAATGAATATATATCTCAATATCAAAAACTAGATGCTAGTGCTGAAAAAGTTATAAAGTCAAGAACACTATCATTGTTTTTTGCTAAAAAAGAAGGTTCATTTCAATACCATGGAACATATGGTACATCTTGAGTTATTCCAAATGGAGTAAAGTCTGAAAATGGAACATTAAAGTGTTATCTGGCTACTAATGTTCATGTAGTTTCTAATTTTATAAATGCAACAACTAATCAGCAAAAACAAAATATAGATTATAGTTACTCACTAAATAATAATTTTGATTGCTTGTTTTTAAGCTATTTTGATGCAAAAAAACCACAAATCCAACATGGATTAAATGTCGATGAAAGAGAGTTTGTACAAAAAGAAAATATTAAAATCCTAAAAATATTTGCTGGACAAGATGATGATAATAAATATAAAATAGAAGAAAATTATATTCATAATAATTATAATGATCCTAATAATGTTCCTAGTCCTTTTATTAAAAATGAAAATGATAACCAATGATATTTAAAAAATTGGTTACATGACCTTGCAATCCTAAGATTAGATATTACAAATGATAACCAAAATCTTTATCAATTTATGAATAATATTTATGAAAATGATAAAAATGGGCAAATTTCGCTAATAGAATTTAATGATTTAGCAACATTAAAAAATGATATTGAGTCATTTTATGTAGGTGGTTTTCCATATATTAATAATAAGTTAAAATGAAAAGGTTATTCTATACCAATCAAAGATGATCATTTCAAAATTTCTTCTTCTATAATAATGGATAAACAATTTTTATTTAGAGATGATATTAATTTTATGTTAGATGGAAAAAGGGAAGTGTTTAAAAACATTTCAAATCAAATTTTAATTGATGATTTAAATATTGGTTCTGGTTCTAGTGGCTCAATGCTAATAGCAAAATTAAAAAATAGGGATGAATATAAAATTTTAGGGATTTGTTGAGGGGTATACGAAGAATCAAATGATAAAAAAAGTTGAGAAGCAGCTGATTTGTTTATTTCTATACCTAAACCTAATGCTGCAGACCTACCAAATTGAGAAGATTATAATTTAGTTGAAGAAATGCATCGGATAATAAATAATGACAAACAATAAAATAAATAAATCTAATCAAATAACTCAAAATCTAATGTATTTTGGTGATTATCAAACAATTACTGTACATCAGAATTGAGAGCCTTTTTTTTCTCTATTAGCTAACATTACTTTTAAAATAACCAAAAAAAAGCAACAACCATTTTCGATTTCTTTAGTAACTAAAAGGGAAATAAAAAAAATCAATAAGGAATGAAGAAATCAAAATAAAGTTACAGATGTGATTTCATTTAGTTTTTTAGAAAATCAACAAGATAAGTATCTTATTGGTGATATCTACATTTGTGTTGCTTTTGCTAAAAAAAATGCTAAAAAAAATCAACATTCGTTGTTTTATGAAGTATGCTTGTTATTTATTCATGGTTTATTGCATATTTTAGGTTATAATCATAACAATAAAAAAGAACAAGAAGTTATGTTTACACTTCAAGAAAAGATACTAAAATTAGGGTCGATTAATAAAGATGGCAAAAATAAGTAGTAATTTTTATTGGTTAAGAAAATTCTATTATGCTTTTTATGGATTTTACATTGCTTTTAGAGAAGAAAAATCAATGTTAATTCATACATTTGTTTCTATTCTTGTTTTGGTTTTTTCAGCAGCCATTAAATTAAGTGTTACACAATGGCCTGTAATTGTATTAACAATTGCTTTGGTTGTTACCTTAGAATTAATTAATACTGCCATTGAAAATATTGTTGATATTATTTCTTTTAAGTACAACCTGAATGCTAAGAAGGTTAAGGATATTTCTGCTGCTGCAACTATGGTAGTAGCATTAGCATCAATTTCAATCTCTTTATTAGTATTTATTCCAAGAATTATTGAAATTGCAAAATATGGGTATTAAAAAATCAATTATTGTTTTATTTGGAAAACCAAATGTTGGTAAATCAACATTATTTAATGCCCTACAAAAAAAGGATTTTGCAATTACCTCAAAAAAACCACAAACAACACGAGTTAATTCATATACAATTATTGATCTAGATAAAAATAAGCAAATTGCTCTTATTGATACACCTGGTTTTCATTTACCAAATAATAAATTAGATAAATTTCTTAATCAACAAATAAATAAGGCTTTTAAATGTGCAACAAATGCTTATTTTATTTTTGATAATACTAGACATTTTGATAAAGAAGATGAAATAGTATTGAAAAATATGCAAAATTTTAATATTAATAAAAAAGTTTTAATCATTAATAAAATAGATAAAAAAAGTAAGTTAAGTCCAGAAGATGAAATAGTGTTAAAACAATATCATTTTGATCACATTATTTATTTATCTGCTCTTAACAATAATAATATTGATGAATTAATTCAATTAATGAAAGATAGTTGTGATAATGAAGATTTAGATTTAACAATTTTTAAAGAACCTGGTGATGAGTTTATTAGTCAAGAAATTATTCGACTAAGTTGTATTAATATTTTAGAAAAAGAATTGCCTTATGCAATTGGTGTTAATTTAAATCAATTTTCATATAATAAAGAAAAAAATCTCTTAGAAATAGATGCTGAGATTTTTGTGGAAAAAGAAAGTCAAAAACCAATAGTTATTGGTAAACAAGGAGTAATGATTAAAAAAATAGGAATTGATGCTCGGAAGAAATTGCTAGAAATTTTTGATTGTAAAATTAATTTAAAATTATTTGTTAAAGTTCAAAAAGATTGAAGAAATAATGAATATATTATTAATAGTCTTGGTTATAAAAATACATAATTCATAAAATTATGCTATCATATGAGTAGTTTGTTTTAAAGGGGGTGATATTAATGTCTAGAACAATTATTGTAGATGGTGAACTTGAGTTAGCTATTAAGCGTTTTAAACGCATTGCTAATGAAACTAGAAGAGATTTTAGAAAACATGAATATTATCTTCGTCCAGGATTAAGAAGAATGGAAAAACAAAAACTAGCTCGAAAGAAACAAAAAAAATATTAATATATGAATAAAAAATTATTTGTGTTTGATATGGATGGTACACTATTAAATAGTAAAAGAACCATTAACAAGGCAACAGTTGATATTTTAAACAAGGCAATGGCCCAAGGTCATGATGTAGTTTTTGCAACAGGACGTAATTTTTGTCAAATTACTGATGAACTAAAATTATTTCCAAAGATTAAATATGCAATTACTATTAATGGTGGCATTATTAATGATGTGGTTAATAAAAAAATTGATATTTTATCCCAACCATTAGATCAAAAAGTAATTCAAGAAATTGTTAGGATTGCTCAGTCCTTAAAGCGAGAATTACAATGATCAAATGAAAGAAATTTTTATCGTGTGTATTTTGGAAATGATCCATATAAAGAAGTTGATGACCCAAACTTTTTTAGTGCTAGTAAATTACCTATTTATGATGATTGAGAACAATATAAACACACTTTAGAATCTGATATTGTTTTACATATTGCTATTAAATGTGAAAAAAAATATGTCCTTGAGCATATCCCACCATTAAGAGAAAAATTTGAAAAAAAACAAATGTGTACAATTACAGAGACATCTAAAAATTACTTAGATTGTGATCCTTTAAATATTAATAAATACAATGCTGTTAAAAAAATACAAGCATTATTAGGTTATGATAATGAAAATACCTATGCTTTTGGTGATTCCAATAATGATTATTTAATGATTAAGCATGTTGGCAATGGTGTTGCTATGGGTAATGCTCGGGATGAATTAAAAGCAATTGCAAAACATGTTATAGGAGATAATGATTCTTGTGCAATAGCTAATTTTGTTGAAGAAGTGATTAATCATGATTAATAAAAAATTAGAACCTTCATTGCTAGCATTTGATTTTCCTAATATTAATGAGCAACTTTTAGAATACCAAAAAATTGGTATTGATACTATTCATTATGACATTATTGATCCTAATTATGCACAAACTAAACAACCATATTATTTAGAACATATTTTTCCAATATTAGAAAAGGGTTTTTATGTCAATGTACATGTAATGGCAAAAGATCCTAGTAAATTTATAAATGACTTGCTGTTGATTAATAAAATTTCTACTTTAACATTTCAATATGAAACTATTAATAAAGAAAAAACTATACAATTATTAAATCTTATAAGTAATGCAGGAATTAAACAAGGGATTGCAATAAAACCTTTTGCTAAACCAGATGAGTATCTTGATTTTCTATCTAAATGTAAGATTATTACATTTATGACAGTGGAACCAGGGAAAGGCGGACAAGCCTTTTTAAATGAAGCAGTTGAAAACTTAAAGTTTTTATTTGAATATCGTCAGAAACATAATTTATCATATATTATTGAAGTAGATGGTGGTATCAATTTAAATACAATTGAAAAAGTAATTGATTATGCAGATTATTTTATATCTGGTACTGGTTTTGTTAAAGCTAATATAAATGAAAGAGAATTATTTTTAAATATAATAGGAGTAGCAAATGAAAAAAGAAAATAACAATATTGATAAAAAGTATGAATGAGATTTAGAATATCTATTAAAAAATCAAACAATTGAATCATTAGTTAAAAAATGATCTAATAAAATGGAAACTATTTTAAAAGCATATCCAGATATTTTTAAAACTTTTGGTAATTTTAAAAAATGATTAACTTTAAATGAAGAAGTTAAAATTATTGGAAACCATTTATTCAACTATACATCAAATAAAAATAATGAGAATTTAGCTGATCAAAAATGAATCGCTCTTTCACAAGAATTGAGTATTTTATCTAATCAATATTCAACTAAAATGTCAGATTATGAAAATCGTATTTACCAAAATGAGAATAAAGTAAAAGAGTATTTAAAACATGATGATTTAAAGGAATATCAAAGAAGTTTTGATAATATTTTAAAATTTAAAAAACATAATTTAAGCAATGAATGTGAAGAATTACTTTCTAAGTTAGCAGTAACTGAGGATGGTGTGGAAAACATGTTTTCTTCAATCATTGATTCTGAAATAAAATTTGATGATGCATTTGATAGTAAGAAAAAGGTTCATAAAATTAATAAACAAGTTGATGCAATTGTTAATATGAAATCATTTGATCGTCAATTAAGAAAAACTTCCTGAATTAGTTTTAATAAAGCTTTTTATAATTTTAAAAATACTTTGACATATGCTTTATATAATAACTATTTATCTTTAAACACTCATGCAAAAATTAGAAAGTTTAAAGATTATGTATCCTCTACATGTTTTGCCGATGAAATAGATATTAAACTAATTCCACATATTTATAAACAAGTAAAAGAATATAAAGATATTTATAAAAAATTTAGTGAACATCGAAAAACATTACTTTGTCAATTATTAAAAATAAAAGAAATTGAACCATGAGATACAAATGTAGATTTAGTAAAAATTAAAAAAACATATAGTATTGAAGAAGCAAAAAAAATAGCTATAGTAGCACTTGCACCAATGGGCAAAGAATACTTACATAATGTACAAAAAGCATTTGATAAACGTTGAATTTCTTGATTACCCAAAAATAATAAATATTCTGGTGCTTATTCAATTGGAGGTACTAAAGGTTTAGATAAGTTTTACATTTTAATGAATTACGATAAAACATTATCTTCAATCTTTACATTGGTTCATGAAATGGGTCATTCAATGAATTCATATTACTATTCAAAACAACAAAAAATATATGCTTCTATAACCATTTTTTGTGCAGAAATTGCATCAATAACTAATGAAATGTTATTAAATTATTATTTATTAGAAAAATATCAAAATGATGAGAAAATGAGATTGTTTATCCTTGATGAATTAATTAGTGGTTTTTTTGCTACCACTACTAGACAAATTATTTTTAGTAATTTTGAATGAATTGCTAATGAAAAAATTAATAATAATGAATCATTAACTTATGATTTCATTGCTAAAACTTATTTAGATTTAATGATTGAATATATGGGAGTAAAAGATCCTAAGAAATATGAAAAAGAACCTTATCTATTTTCATTAGTTACACCACTAAGGATTCCACATTTTTATGCAGGTAACTTTTATGTTTATAAATATGCTATTGGTCAAGTTGTTGCCTGTATAGTCGCTAAAAGAATTATTAATAAAGAAAAAGGTTTTCTTGAATTGTACAAAAAGTTTTTGTCGTCAGGTACATCAATGAATCCGATCGAGACTATTAAGATTTTAGGGATTGATTTATACGATGCTAAACCATGACAAGAAGCGAAAACAATTATGAGTGATTTTATTAAAGAATACTTAAAAATAAAAAAAGTTTAATTGTTATTTATAAATTGCATTATGATTTCATAATATTTTTGAGGATGTTCAAAAAACGGAACATGACCAGCATTAGTAAAAGCATATGTTTTAATATTTTTATTTTTTGTTGTTAAATTTTTAATTGTTTTTGAGTGATTAATACATCCATCATTAGTACCAACAATTAAAAGTGTTTCAACATTAATATCTTTTTCATACTTTAACATTGTTAATAAGTTTTTTAATGAAAATAAATGATATTTCAATTTTCTAAAAACTTTCTTATGCTTAATATGATAATTAATTAAATTCAACTTATCCTGATCACTTATTTTAGCTAAACTAGTTTCATTATTAGTATCAAGTATTATTTGATAAAAGCGATCTGCTTGTTTAATAGTTTTAGGATTAAATCTAAATAAAAAGTTAATAAAATTAGTTGTTCCTTTTGAATTCATTGGTGTAACTAAGATCATCTTTTTAATCCTTGATTTAATCAAATGACTAACTATGATAGCAATACCTCCACCCATAGAATGTCCTATTAAAATTATGTTTTTTAAGTCTAATTTATTTATTAAATCAACAATAGCTTGAGCAAATCCAAAAGTATTGAATTTGTATTTTTTGTTAATTGGAGTAATTCCATGTCCTGGAAGTTCAACTGCATAATAATCATAATTAGTTAATTGATTACTAAAGTCATTATGATAATCACTATTAACTGCATATCCATGAATAAAGAAAATAATACCTTTTGATTTATTGGTTTGTGCTTTTTGATATTGAAAATAAGGAAAATAGTTTTTGTTTAATTGATACATACATTGATTATAAAATATAAAATTTAAAAATATATAAAGGTTGTTTTTAAAATATGGAATAATAAACCATAATTATGGTATGAAGCAATCTTTGATAATGTTGATAACAAATGTACTTTATCTAAGAAGTTAATATAAATGTATTTATCTTTTAAATATAAAAAGAAATAAATATTTGTCAGATTAACTTTAAACTTTAATTTTCTATATGAATAAAGCTTCTACATGCTTAATTTCGTACTATTTTGTTAAAAAATTAACATTTTAGTATTACTATTTTGTTAAAAATTTAACATTTTAGTAAAAAATAATTATTTTAAAGTTGTTTTATTGATTGTCAAAGCTTATCAATTTTTTCTAATTGTGAATCACTACAATCAATATAGTACTTAATCTTTTTTAATGCTCTCTTATCAATTATTTCAATATCTGGTAAATTATTATCTTTAAATAAGGCAATCTTAACTAAATCTAAATTAACTGTATAGTCATTTATAATGTCATTAATACTTTCATCATTTGAACAAGCATTAATTTCTTTTCATTCTGCATATTTTTCTTTTAATAAATCTGGTAGGTGACCATTTAGTTTTTCATTTATTATGTCATATAAGTCTAAAATATTTTTTTCTCCTTTTATTTTCTTAAACTTGACTATAACAATTTTCTTATTTTTGGATTGTTCTAATTGTTCATGAGTCATAATAAATTGATTTTTTTCAAGTGAAGAACTTTTTATTTCAACATCTAAATTATTAAAATGAAAATCATATAAATCATTATCATTTCTTCTTAAACTAGAAGATACACTATTAATATTATTTTCTAATGCTTTAATAATAAAGAATGCCTCACCGATATCACCGCATATTTTTTCTACTATTCTTTTTTTAAATTCCACCTTTTTAAAATAATCTAAAATTTTATTAAATGCTTCATTAGCAGATAAATTTTGATGATTTAATCAATCATTAATAGTATTAGCTATTTCCCTAATTAAATTTTTGGGAATATTTGCAATTCTAATGAAATGAACTTTCTTAATTCTTTTTGATTCATCTTCTTGAATTTGAGTAATTCCTTCATATTTAAAATTAGGGTAATTAATTTTCTTAATATCGCCTAAATTAATTAATTTTTTAGTATCTTCATCTATTCCAATTCCCATTTCATTTTCATTAAATACTGGTGTAATAATTTGTTGTTTTTCCATAATTTACTCCTTATTTGTTGATTTAACAATTTGCTTGATTCTATCTAGATCTAAAATTTTATTGTAAAGAGAATCAATATCATGATTACCAACAGTTAATAAATTTACATAATCAATGGCTTCATTTAAGCCGTTATAAATTCATTGATTCATAAAAACCTTCATATAGTCTATAATAGCTTTTCTATCACCAAACCATCTTGCTCTTTGCAATAACACATCAATTGCTATTCTATTTTCTGGACTATTCAAAATCAATTCACATATTAAATTTTTAAAAGTAAATCCTCTTGAAGCTTTAATACCACTTACATAAATATTAAATTGTTTTTTGTTTATCCTATTATTATTCCCATTAAATGTAATACATGTTAATTTTTTTGATATTAAATCTTTTAATAAATTATTATAATCATTTCAATTAATACTTTTATCTATATAATCATTATAAAATTTCTCACTACCATAATAATATAAATCATGCACAATTTTATCAATATTCTTAGATATTTCATCATGTCAAGTTGTATCATCATCAATATTTATTAAACATGATAATTCTTGAAAATTACTTTTTAATCCAAGAAAATCATAATTATTAATAATCGTTGATATAAAGTAAAAAATAGTTTCTTCAATTGATTTATAATTTTCCTTTGTTTCCTTTTTAGATGGAACAATCTTATATTTATCCTTTTTTAATTCATCAAATTTAACTAAACCAAAATAATCATCATAAGTGCTTCAGCATACAACTCTATTAGCTTTTAATTCTAATGATTTATTAGAAATAATATTCGCAAAAGGAGTAGCAGTTACTTGTAATAATTTGCCTTTATAGATCTTGTTGTATAGTTCACATATTTTTTCATAAATTTTTGATTTTTTATCTCTACTAATATTTACTGATGCATAATCTGCTTCATCATCAATAATTAATACTTTTAAATTTTTAAGATCTATACTATAAATAAATTCAAGTGTATCCTCAAGTCCCTTACAATTTTTTAAAATTGAAATAACATACTTTCTACCTTCTTTATAATTTCTATTTTTTAAATTATTCTTAAAGATATATTCATATTGTTCTTTCTTTTGGCCTAATAATCTATCTTCAGTTTGATTATATAAATCATTATTAGTACCAGCAAATATAATTGCAATATGAAAATCTAATTTTAATAAAGCTTCATCAACACAAGCAAAAATATTTTTAGTTTTACCTGATTGGACTTGTCCTGTACATAATACTATTTCTTTATCTACATTATTATTAAAAACATTTTTAATATTGTTAATATTAAAATTATCTTGTAAATTATGACAATTAATTATTCTTCATTTTTCCATAATTATTTCATTCAATCATTCATAATATCTTGAATTATTTCAGTATATTTTTTGCTTTTATTTGGATTGTATGCATCTCTAGTATTTTGATCATCAACTATTATTTGAGAGATACCAATAATAAGAGCAACTGGATAAATAATTTCTGATTTATTTTCATCTTTAGCAATTAATGGTTTTCAAAATAAATGTTCGGTTTTAATTGTGATATCTAAAATCTTTTTATTATTTTCATCATCCCTTGTTACTCTAGTGGTAATAAAGTCTCTATCACATTTATTATCTTCAAAAATTCTTATTGTACATTTTCCACCAAAAATATTTGTTTCTGTTTTAGTATAAATTTCATTCCCATCTTCAATTGATTCAAAGGTTAAATTACGAAGTTTTTCACCTAATCCTTTTGTAACCTTTTTATTTGAATCAGATGTTTGTTTAGATGATGAAGTGATGTCATTAATTTTAATAATAATTTCAACTATTGGTTTTAAACTTCAAAAAACTTTTTCCAAAAATTTGGTAACATCTTCTTCACCATGCAATGATCATAAAAAAGATGATTTATTTTGATCTGGATTTTCAATGTCTGTTAAATCTAATTCACCATAATAATGACGATATCTTGCAATAATTTCATTAATCTTTGAATTAATAAAAGTCATTGTACTTTTCTTATCATTTAAATCTACACTTCGATCATTAGGACCATGAATAATAGCTCTATCTAAATGATAGATACTTAATCCTGATCATTCTGCTAATGGTTTTAAAGTATTGTCTATGATTCCAAACTTAATAATAGTTTTTTTATTATTTACTTCAATTTCTTTTTCAAAAAAAACATCTTCATTATTTTCTAATTTATCAAAAGCTTCTTGTAATAGTTCAAAATCTACTTCTGACTTTTTTTCAACATTTTTCTTTAATATATCACTTTTTAATGATATTAAACATTCCTGATATTTCGCTCTTTTTTGTTCAATAGTTAATTGTGAATCTTTTTTACTAGATTTCTTAGATACTACAAACAATTGAGATGCTTTAAAAGGTTTAATTTTATTAAATTGTCTTATTATTTCTTCTTTATTATTTTTTTCCTCATAACTCCTAGCTATTAATTTAATTTGTAAACCTCGTTTTATTAATCTTCCGTATCTTCAACATAAAGCATCTTTAATGATTTCAAACTGTTTAGGTTTTCTTAATGGGTTTCTATTGATATTATTCTCATTATAAACTTTTGAGATAATAATAGTTGTCCCTGAATCATAATGAATAGCATTATCATTACTTTTTTCTGCATTAACCTCCACATTTTGATTAAATTTTTCTTTATCAAAAGTAAATAATTCTAATTTGTATTCTTTTTCCTTTTTCTTTTTTGAATAAATAGTACAATTTGCCCCATGATAAAAAATACCAAGTTTCATACCAACACCATATTGGTTATACTTATTATCTCCTTTACCAGTTCGATCATTTGGTTGCATAGCTTTTTCTAATCCTTTACTATCCATGCCACCTGCATTATCTGAAATAATAATTTTTACATCATCTTTATCTTCTTCATTAAATTCAATTTTAATTATTAATCCATCAATATCATTTCCGTTGTTTTCTAAATAACTTGATATAGAATTATCAATAAATTCACTTAAAGCTAAATAGTGATTAGTCGTAGAGTATTTATATCCTTGTATTAATGAATAAGTTGCTTTTATTTCTGTCATATTCTTACCTATTTTTTAACTTGATCATTTTATATAAATGATGATCAAAAAATAACCAACTATAGTTTAGCTTGGTATTCTTCTTTAATTTTTTTTCTAATCTTAGCAATTTCATTTTTTTTAATAGTTTCAAGACCAAAGAATTCCATTGCTTGTTTGAAATCATTAGGGCTATATTTTCAAACATAAGATTTGCCCTTCTTTTTATAATCACCAGGGTTTTCTATCTGACACATAATTCTTAAGATATTGTTTCTAAAATGTGCTTGACTATATCATTCATTAATTTGCTTATGTCTTTTTTTAAATAATTTCATATAAAGTTCATCATTTCTAATTTTTATGCCCATATCTATTAAGACTTTATACATACCATTAAAAATAATTTGACCATTATATTGATTGGGATAATCCTTTTTTAATTTTTCAAACCGATTTAATAACATATATTCATTTATTTTAATGTTACTATCTTGATTGTTTTTTCTTCTTTTTTCTAATATATCTAATTTCTTTTGTTCAATATATGAACCATATGGACAAGAACAACAGCCAAGTCTAGTAAATCTTAGATTCTGTTTATCTAAGTCTTTATTGATATCAAAGTTATAAGCTTCATTTACTTTGATTTTATTTTCTTTAAGATATTGTCAAATATCATTTTCACTTCAAATTGATAATGGTCGTGATTTCTTTTTCTTACTAGAATAAATATTACATCCATCATTGATTCATGATTTTTTTCTTAATTCAGATTCTTGGGCCATGGTTCCAATAAATGATGGACGATTATCATGTTTTAAATTACCTTTAATAAAATCACAACACTTTTCACTAAAAAAATAAGGATCATTATATTTTTTAAAATATGCTTTCATCTCTTTATCTTTTCTAATTAGCTGATCTCAATTATTTAACATATTATCATCTAATAAAAATAATCTATTTCTAGCTAACATATATCTTGAAGTAGAAGTTTTTTTTCGATCAATGCCAAAGAATCATTTTGTTAAACTATTTTGAGTTTTATTTTTCTTTACCCGATTGATTAAAGTCGATACCTGTTTGCTAAAAATAGGATATCCATTCTCACTTAAAATTTCATTTCAAGTTTTCCTTGGCATTGCAATATATTCATTCTTTAATAAAGGAAATTGACTTTGATAATTCCTTACAGTCTCTTTAATATATTTAAAAGTACTAGGAAATGTAACTTCTGCTGCATATATTGGAACAAGCGGGATATTACTTTTTAATTCTTTATGTACTTTTAAAACTAAGTCTAATAGGACTGTAGAATCCTTACCACCTGAAAATGAGATGGTAATTTCTGGAATTTTATCTTTTTCACATTCTTTTATAAATTCTTTGATTCTTTTTTTTGCTCAAAAAATTTTATCTTTATATTTTCATTTTATTAATTCTAGGTAATGATCTTTTCTTATTGCTTTATTGCCAATATCTAGTTTATTAGTCATAATTAAAATCTTTGAGATTTTAATTTAAGATCATTAAAAAAATAACCAACCATAGTTGGATTTTTATAATAATTTTTATTAAATATTATAATGATCATATGAATATTAAAATGTTAACCCCCCCAGAAGAGTTTGAATGATGCTTGCTATGAACCAGATGTGAAAGCTTTTCTTATTGAGTTAAGAAAAGATATCTTGTGTATTTCAATTGAAGAATTTATTGAACATATGGGTTGAAATAATGAAAAATATTATCAACAAATTGTTAATGGGTATAAGGACAATAAAACAAAAGAAAAAAAATATAAACAACCAACAGTTTTTTACTTATTCAAAGCATTAAATTATGCTATGAATAATAGTAAATTATTTATTGAAAATAAAAAACATATTGAACGATTAATATATAAACATATTATAAAATGATAAATACTATCTTTTTGTTAAAAGATTCTTCATTTCATTTGTCAAAACTTTAGCATTGATTTTAATTCTTTTAAGTCCTAATATGTTAAATAAATATTCTTGATTTTCAAAAGGTACAATCATATTACCATTTGAATCAAAAGTTCATTGATTTCTATCAAATGATTTATGATATTCATGCTTCATTATTAATCCATTATTTGGATTGGATGCTAATTTAATTAATTTATTCTTTTTTTCATTATCATTTTCACCTATATTTAATGCTTCATTTTTAATTTGGTAGATATCATAAATATGAGCTGCTTCTGCTTCATTAAATTTTGCTACTAAATCATCTGTTAAATTATTTTTAAAATCAACTAAATCAGTGTATAAGTCATTTTGATTTTTAATTAATCCTAATTGTTTTCTATTATCAAAAATACATTTTTTAAATTTACTTCTTTCTGAATTTATTTGTGAAATAATATTTGTTTTTTCAATTTGACTATTTATGTTTTCATATGTTTTATTATCTTCATATGATTTTGATATATATTCTTCCCAAATATCACATATAAAATCAGAAATGGATGAATAATTTTTCTTTAAACAATCTATTATTTCTTTATATGTAGCTTTTGTGCCTTTTTTAAATATATCTTCTTTAATTTCATTTAAATCGTTTGTTAAATCAGCACACTTTTTATCTTTCTGATTTTGTTTGCCTACCATTTTATTTCAATAAAAAATTCTATTTTCTAGTTTAAGAGTTTTAAAATCAAAATTTTGTGATAATAAAAACTCAATAATGATTGAATATGCAATATTTCGTGTATCCTCAATATTACTAAAAAAAGAATCTACTATAACTTTTTTAATTAAATTTATTCTATTATTTTTATTTAATAATCATTTAATATTATGAGCTAACTTAATCTCTCCTTGATTTAAAACAAAATCATTATAGTTTTTAAATTTTTTTTCAACAATTCCTAAACCAAAACTTGTTATTGATCTCATATATTGTTGTATGGTAGTGCTTGCAACATATCCTCTAACCTTACATGGTGTAACATTTATATTATCAATAGTAAATTTATAAGAATCATTATTGCCTTGTGTGGTTTTATTATCTAGATTATAAATAGTAATCATTGGTTTAGAAATATCAATATTGATAATGTTTTCATATAACCTATCAAATATTTTAAAAAAACTAGTACCCATTTTTCAATAACAAGCCCTATGTTTTATTCCATATTTACTAAAAGTTTTTTCATTTAAAAATAAATCAAAAATTTTGTTAATGATATCTTCCATTATTTTCCTTTCATTTTTTGAAAACATTGCTCAATTAGTTCTTTAATTAATGCTTCAGGTATTGAACTTCTCTTACGATAAGAACCTCTTGCCATGTGTTCTTTATTACCTATTGTTTTTTTATTTTTAAGAATAAATTTATAGTTGCTTTTAAATATAGTTGGTTTAGGTGAAAATGATTTATCATAGCTTGAGTAATATGTTAAGTTTTCTTCACCTTCAAAATCTCAATGATATTTTTGAAATTCTCAAATTTTAGATGTTTGCGGATTTTCAATAATCCATATTGTTGGATCAAAATGCTTAATAATTTCAATAGTAGCACCTGCAGTAGATTCCCCAATTAATCTACTTCTTTCCTTTTGAATAAAATATCTAGTTTTTACAGGATGACATTTCTTGTTATATTCATCATAAAACTTTTTATTTTTTACTACTCAATTTCCTTTTGAATCAATAGATCTAAACATCTTCCCATTGCAATCAGCTCCACTTCAGCTTTCACATGGAGGTGAAGCTAATATTATGTCTGGAAAAGGCAATGTATTTAATTCATTAATTAAATTAAAATTATTTAATGATAAATCAATTCGCTTATAAAAATACTTATTATTTTTTTGAAATTTAACATTATTAATACCAATAGAATAAACTTTAAGATTTTGATTGTTAAAATATTTTTCAATCGCTTTTTTATATGATGATTCTGCATCATCGTATAAAGCTCAAATAATAATTTCTTTATTTGTTTTCTCAAAATGTTTATTATGTGAATCAAATAATAAATATATTGGGTATTTATAATATTTATAGTATTAAAATATAGTATTAAAATATAACTTTCTATTATTCAATTAATATATAATATTAAATATGAAAATTTCACATAATAAACATTAGTGGAATAATAATCATCCAACTATTAAAAAGAATTAGCTTTATAGTTTGAAATTTACTTTTTTTAAGCAATTTTCTAAATTTTTGCAAAAATTTGAAATTTTTTTACCTTAGTTATATATGAGGTGAAAATATGTCAAAAATATCAAAAAATGAAATTTTAAAATTACTGAAGCAATATAATATTAATGAAGCATCAATGGAACAATCTGATGCATCAATCAAAGTATATATAGATTTTAGTAAGCAAACAATGAATAAACAACCAACAATCAGAGAATTAATATTAAATGTAACTAGTGAAGTTAAAGAAATGAAATCTGATATCAAGCAGTTAAAAACTGAAATGTTAGAAGTAAAAGAAGATATCAAACATATCAATGGCCGGTTAGATAACATTGAAGTTAGACTAGATCATGTTGAAGAACAGCAAAAAGAAATGAAAAATGATATTAAAATATTAAAAGTAGAAATGACAAAAGTAAAAACAAATATTAAACAAATTAAAAACTGTCCAACTATTAAAAAAGAACTAGGTTTATAATTAAAATCTTTAAAAATTATTATTTTTTAAATTTTTCTAAATTTTTGTAAAAAATTCGTTTTTTTTACTTTAGTTATAGATAAGGTGAAAATATAAAATAAATATCAAAAGGCAAAATTTTATGTTTTAAAACCTATCTTTTTGAACAACCCCTATAATTATAATTGGGAGTAGATAAAAAAATACCCAAATAATATAGGTTAGGTGATTTTAAGTCCGCTTCAAAAAATTCACTTTTGAAGGACCATATGTATTTTTACCAAAAAAATATTTTTTACTTTATGAAAAAAGAAAAATTAGCTTTTTCAAATTAAATAAAACTACATAAATTAAACTTTTGCATGATCTTTTTAATGATTTTATGAAAGAATATAACAATTGTAGATATCATTATTATTTTAAATTAGAAAAGATCAAATGGATTAGCTATATAAAAAGATATATGATACTAGTTGATGGCTTATTTTTTGTTTGATTAATGGTAGAAATGACTTGTTCAGTAATATGGTCCATTAAAATAAAGTTAATGGTTATCTTTTATTAAACTAGATACTTTATTTAGATATTAGTGTCTATTAAACTTAAATTTAAACAAGTAATACAAATTATCTTTTTTTAAAATAAATTAAAAAATCCCCTTTTAGAAAGAGGATTTTAATAAGATAAGTAAATTTGGTGCGCCTAAGAGGAATTGAACCTCTGACCTTGTGCTTAGGAGGCACATGCTCTATCCTACTGAGCTATAGACGCAAAACTTTTATTTTTTAATTTAAAATTATTATATATGGAAAAAATTAGTTTTAATTTAGATATTGTTTTATCAAATGATAAAATCCACCCTAAAACATATGAATTAGGAAAAGAATATTTTAATTTAAAAAAGGTTTCTTTATGTCATGCTAAAAAAAATGGTGATGAAATCAATATTAATGCTATATGTAATGGATATGACCTTTCATTCAAGATTATTGATGAAGAACTTAATAAAACTAATTGTCAATGTTTCACAGGATCTAAAGGAGTTATTTGTAAACACATTGTAGCAATTTTATTATATGTAGATAAAAACTTTAATGTTAATAAAAACACTTTTTTAAATATAGATGTAAGTTCTTATTTTGATTACTTATCTAATAATCACTTATTTGATATTTTAAGAATTTTTAATCAATTGTTAAAGAATAAAAAAAATTTTAAGCTTTTTGAATTATCAATTAAACAAAAAAACATAAATATTTATATTAATAATCAATTTGATAATTTTGATTTAACTCAATACCAGGCATTAAATAATTTTCTAATTAAATTAATTGACAAGAATGCTAATAATGAACATTTAATTTATTTACAAAAACAAATTAATGAAACAGTTAACATTTTTTTAATATTAAGTGAAATTTGTCCTAATCGTAAACATAATTTTTTTATTAGTGATTCTGAAATTGATATCATATTTGATGCTATTGTCAAAGCAATTAATAATGGATATGATTGATTTTGTTTTGTTAATAACAAAAGTAATAATCTTTTACCAATTAAGTCAACATTAAAATTAAATGAAAAAATACCATTTAAATTTACAAGTCATTTAACAAATATTGGTTTTGTTATTGATAGTAATTTAAAAGCTATTGAAATTTTAACAAGTTGAGAAAAAACTTATATTATTTTTTCAATAGATGATAATAATGCATGCTTATCAATTTTTGATTTTTTAAATGATAATGATACTAAATGTATTCGTGATTTATTTTTACCAATTAAAGATTCAAAAATATTAAATAACAAAATTAAAAAAATCTCTTCTTCTAGTTTTTTAGATGCTACTAATATTTCAAATGATAATTTACAGATGTGTGTGTCTTTTAGACTATCAAATGATCAGTCAGGAATAGAAGTTGAATTTTCCAAAGAAATGATTAATTATTTTTCTTTTACAAAAAATATTAAAGATATTATTAAAGATTTAAATGAAGAAGGTAAAATTATTTTTTATCAATTAAGAGATTTATTAGATTTTTATAAAATGATTCAAGATTATGAAAAAAGTGGTTTAATTCATTGTTATATTGATGAGAATATTAAATCTATTTTTAGTCAACGAAAAGAAAATGTAGAATTTAAATTCTTTTTTGATAATAATAAGATTAAGTATGAAACATTCATTAGAAATAAAAAATTTGATTTAAAAAATGTTAATAATCAAATATCTAAAAATAATAGAAAAAAATTAGCATTTTTAAAACTTAATAATGAATTTATAAGTTATGATAATTTATCATTAAATGAATATCAAAATAACTTAAATATTTTAAATATTAATCATACTAAGACTAAACAAATAGATAATAATAAAATTTTTTATATTGCTAGTAAGTTTAAAGAAAAAGAATTTATTGAATTTATTAATAAATTTGATAATCAAAAAATTCAGCTTAATCTAAATGAAGAAATTTTTAAAAAAGCCAAACCATTTCAACTAATTGGGATTAAATGAATCAAGAAAATGTTAGATTACAGTGGTGGTTGTATTCTTGCTGATGAAATGGGTCTTGGTAAAACTTTCCAAACAATTGCTTATATTAATGATTTTATGAAAACTAACAATGATGCAATTTTAATTATTACTCCTTTTTCATTAATTCAAAACTGAAAATCTGAATTTAAAAAATTTGATTCAACTAAAAATATTATTGAGATTTGTGGCAATAATTCACAACGACAAGAGATTATTCAAAATATTCAACCAGGGAATATTTATATTTGTAATTACCATAAGTTTATTAATGATGTTAGTTATTATAATGATAAATATTTTGGTCTTGTAATTTTAGATGAGGGACAATATATTAAAAATAAAACTACCAAATGAAGTAAGAATATTAAAAATATAAACAGTAACAAACGCTTAATTTTAACTGGAACACCAATTGAAAATAATATAACTGACATTTGATCATTATTTGAATTTATTTTGCCACATTATCTACCAAGTTTTAAAGTTTTTAATAAACTTTTTGATCAAAATGATAAGAATTCAATTAATGAATTAGCTTTTTTAATTAAACCTTTTATTTTACAAAGGAAAAAGATTGATGAATTACCTGATTTGCCATCTAAATTAAAAACAGATATTTTTATTGAAATGAGTGATGAAGAAGAGGAAATTTATTGAAAACTATTTGAAAATCTTAAGCAAGATATTAGTTCTTATTTTAAAGCAAACAAGAAAGATAAGAATACTATAAAAATGAATGTTATTAGTATTATCACTAAGTTAAGGATGTATTGTTGCGATCCATCATTACTTTCTTTTAATAAAATGAAAAGAAGTAAAATAGATTATTGTTTATCTTTAATACAAGACTTAAAAGCAGATCCTGAAAATAAAATAGTTATTTTTTCATCATTTACTTCATTGTTAAAAAATTTAGAAGATATTTTAATTGAACATAATTATTCTTGTTTAATTTTAACTGGAGAAAATAACCAAAAAGAAAGAAAAGAAATTATTGACATTTTTAATAAATCAAAGGATAAGATTTTATTAGTTTCGTTAAAAGTTGGTGGTGTTGGTATTAATTTAAACACTGCAAATATAGTAATTCATTTTAATCCATGATGAAATGATAGTGTTGAAGATCAAGCAACAGATAGATTACACCGGATTGGCCAAGACAAAGAAGTAAATGTTTTCAATTTAATTTTAAAAAATTCAATTGAAGAAAAAATATTAAAAATAAAAAATGCTAAGGGTGAAATCATTGGAAGTACCATTAATAGTGTTAGTTATCTTGAATTATTCAAATTAATTAAAAATAATGAAAAATAATTATAATATTATTCAATATGGAAAACCATTTTATAAAAAGCACTCATAACTTATTTTTATTATCATTAAAGATCTTATTTTCTATTAAATGGATGCATATTTTTTGTTTCCTTTTTTCAGCTGTTATACTTATTATTTTTTTACCAATAAATCATTTTGTTTTAAAGTTTTCTTTACAAGAAATTAAAATATTTTGTTTAAATACAATTATCATTTTTTCTTTTTTAATACCTTTTGGCTTTTTACCAATTACTATTAATTCATTTAAAGCTAATTATATCTATAAGATTAAACGTATTCCTAACAGTAAAAACTTTCATTTATTCTCCTGTATGATTTTTTTATTTTTTATTTATTATCTTGTTGTAATAATTTTCATGTTGATTTTAATGATCATAATTGGTATCTTTTTAAAAGATGATCACTTACAAGTATCATTATTAGATGTTTTGTTTAAATCTTCAAGTTATAACAATAGTATTTTTGGCAATGGAATAAATGTAGCTAATTTTTTAATTAGTATATTTGTAGCTTTTTTCTTCTGTGCTGGAATAGGTTGATTTTTTGCTACATTCTTTGTTAAAAAAGATTATTTTTTAATTATTTTATTATTTTATTTTATTTCAATAATTATTTCTCCTTTTTTACTACCAATAAGATTAAGTTACATGAGCATAATTAGTAAAATTATTTATTACTTTTCAATATTTTATTACCCTGGTAACTTAATGTTATTAGCTTGAACTGGTAAAAATATTTTTTCAATTAGTTCAGTATTCCCTGACGATGGCACAATTTTTCTCTCATCTGAACAAATTATTGTTTTTTATGTTATTAGTTATTGTGGACTTTTAATTTTTATTTCAACTTTATTATTAAATACTTATGCTAACAATTTTGTAAATAATATTATTAACTTATTTTCATTTAAGAAATTTAGAAATAATTTTTTAAATGATGTCATGAATTGCACAACAAATGTAGCTATCATTTCTAAATCATCTAATGAAATAACAAAATTAAAAACACTTTTAGCTAGATATAGTTATAACTATCAACAAACCATTTTTATTGATTTAAATATAGAAAATTTTTTACCTGAATTTTCTTTTTTAGAAAATATGAAAATTTTTAAATCTTTCACAGATTGTGATTATGATAAAAATTTTATTGAAGAAATGACATCAGTGCTAGATTTAAAAGGAAAAATAAAAAAACCGATCTCTAAATTATCTAAAAAAGATATTATGCTTTTAAATTTTATATTTGCAATATTGCTAAATGCTAACAAGATTATTATTGTTAATCAATTTAGAAATAATGATATTAAAGGTCTTAAAGAGTTTTTAAAAATAATTTATGACTATACATTAAAATATAATATTCAACTAGTTATCTTAACTAAAGAAGAAACTAATATTGAATTAGTTTGTGAAACTTTTATTTTAGTAAAATCATCAAAAAACATAAAATGGATGAATAAACCTGAATGACTAATATCTAAGAAATAAAATTTTTATATATTTTTATAAATATATATTGATATTAGAATTTTCTATCTATTTCTTTTCATTCTATAATTAATGTGTAAGGAATTTAGAGTGAGGATATCAAAGTGTCAAAACCTTTAAAGGATTATTATGAATTAGCTCGTAAGATTAGTGAGTATGATTATTATTATAATGATAATGATCTAGTTTTGTTTTCTAAAGATAAATACATTAAGAAGCAAAGACAAATTATTCCTACAGATGAAACATATCATGATTATTACTATAATTATTTAGGTATGACTAAGAAACTAACATTACATGATGATATTGTAAATAAAGCAGAAATATATGAACTTGGTGGTAGACCATTTTTTAGAAGAAAAATTTCTACTTTTGGTTTACCAAAAAATGTATCAAACTTATCTGTTAATGAACTTAATCAACCAATTTTTAATAGTAAGTTTTTAACCGAAATTTCAAAAAAAGGATATTTAACTATTTATTCAAATAAAAAGTAATTTATTCTTTATTTTTAATTAATAAAAGTGATAAAAAGGACTAGATTAAAAGCTAGTTCTTTTTATTTGATTAGAGTGTTTGAGATAAATTGCCCAGAAATGGGGAAGATATGGGACAATGACATAGACCATCACAGGTCGCACTGATAATTAAAAAAATACAGCTTGACACTCCACTTAAACAACTATATGAGTTTGAGTGAGATATGG
>JAEIGA010002982.1_pt1 | contig 26679 bp, 20 predicted proteins | sample 9270691 | NCBI WGS metagenome assembly JAEIGA01 (sample SAMN17057246, study PRJNA624740) | gut metagenome | biome: biome; isolation source: fecal sample | host: Bos grunniens | place: China: Xizang | collected 2019 | reverse complement strand
CATTTAACCTTGCGAATTTAACGATTTTATTTCATCTATATAATTCGTCTCCGAGATGTGTTCCAAAAAACCGCCATTTTTTGTTACACATATCCCGCGCTTTTTTGCCGCACCCTCGCTGGAGAGCGTTTTATGGCAGATTGGCGTTTTCACCCTCGAAGATGTGTTCCAAAAAACGGCCGAAAACCGTTACACATATCCTGCACTTTTTTGCGACACCCCGTCTGCAGCGCGTTCTATGGCCGATTCGCGTTTTCATCCTCGAAGATGTGTTCCCCAAAACAGCCATTTTTTGTTACACATCTTCTGCACCTTTCATGATGCCCCGTTTGGTTCGAGGCCATACCTGCATCCCCGCAGCCCCGAGGTACTTGCCTGCGGTGCGCGTTTATTACCAAATAAAGGGAATGATTTTGTATTTTACTTTTTGAAGGTATAGGTCGTAGCCTTTCAGTCCTTGAAGTAGGACGCGTTCTTCGTTGCGAATACGTTTGGCGATGACGGGAAGGTAGCCTAACATGACGAGAAAGGAAAGGGGACTGGCTAAAATAATGGGCATTGTAAGGAATAAAAGGGTGGTTGCCAGATACATAGGATGGCGCACGATTCCATAAAGACCGCTGTCTATAACTTTCTGATTTTCCTGCACTTCAATCGTGCGTGACAGGTAGGTGTTTTCTCGAAGCACTTCCGCATAGAGAAGATAGGCACCAACAAAAACAACCGTTGCTGTCCAGACTGCCCAATCCGGTAAGAGACACCATTCAAAGCGCCAATTTAAGCCGCACAAAACAAAACAGGCGATAAACAGCAAACCGCTGATTTTGACGACCGTTCTTTGTTCACCCTCTTGCTCTTTGGCGTTCAGACGTTTACGAAGAAGTTCGGGATTTTTTATCATCATAATGATGCCGGCGATAAACATGGGAATAAATAAAACGCCCATCAGTAGCCAGCCTTGCCAGTAGTCCCATGAGCCGGCGGGAAGAAAGATGAAAGCGCCCAAGAGAATGACGCCCAATAGGAATTTTAATACTGCTTGTGTGAGAAGTTTTTTCTGACTCAATCTGTTACGCTCTGCTGTCATGTTTTTTATTCGCTCTTGTCTTTATCTTGCTCATCTCCTTTGTGCGCTCTACGCCATCTTGAAAAGCAAGCCATTTCGTCTTTACAAAGTTACAAAAATTTCGTATCTTCGCTTATTATGAAGAAGCTCTACTTTGAAACCATAGCACAAACCCTCCAGGTGAAAATCTGGCAGGTGGAAAATTGTATCGATTTGTTGGATGACGGCTCGACTGTGCCCTTTATCAGTCGTTATCGTAAAGAAAAGACGGGGAACCTTAACGATGTCGAAGTGTCTCAAATCAAGCATTATAAGCAGTTGTATGAGGAGATGGAGGCGCGAAAGGAAAGTATTTTGCGTACCATCGAGGAGCAAGGAGCCCTGACGCCGGAATTACAAACGGCAATCGAGCAATGTACCGAATCTCGTGTGTTGGAGGATTTGTATCTTCCTTACCGACCGAAAAAGCGCACACGGGCAACGATTGCCAAAGAAAAAGGATTGGAGCCGTTGGCACAGGCAATGTGGGAAATGAAACTTTTTGATCCGGAACGTGAAGCCTTGCGTTATGTCAAATCTGGGGCGAACGGGGCAAATGATACGACAGGAATCAGTGCCGAAGAAGCTCTCGCTGGCGCACGTGATATTTTGGCAGAGCGTTTGAGCGAAAGTGTGCAGGTAAGAGAAATGCTGCGCAATGTTTTCAGAAAAAGAAGAGTGACGGCAAAAGTTACGAAATCAGCCGCACAGCACCCGGATGTGGATAAATATCGTTCCTACTTTAATTTCTCAGAATCTCTGTTGCACATTGCACCGCATCGTCTTTTGGCGGTTCTCCGAGCAGAGGAAGAGGGGATTTTGAATTTGCATATTGATGCGGATTCGGAAAAATCGGCCTATCAGCTTTATATGGACATTTGTAAGAATGGGAAAAAACCTTCTCGCGGTCTTTCTGAACAGCTGAAAATGCTTTGCGAAGACGCTTACAAACGATTGCTTGAGCCCTCCATAACCCGCGATGTACTCAAAGAGGCCAAAGAAAAAGCCGATATCGCCTCCATTGAAATTTTCGGAGACAACCTGAAACAACTTCTGTTGGCCGCGCCTGTGGGACAAAAACGTTTGCTGGCTATCGATCCGGGCTTCCGAACCGGTTGTAAATGTGTATGTCTGGATGCACAGGGACAACTCCTGCACAACGAAGCCATATTTCCTCATCCTCCTCAAAATGAGAAAATTAAAAGTATTCAAGCACTTTCGACCATGATTGAGAAATACAAGGTGGAAGTGATTGCGGTGGGAAGTGGAACAGCGGGCAGAGAGACCATGCAGTTTCTGAAAATGGTACACATGTCTCCGGAGGTAAAGGTCTTTTCAGTCAATGAGGATGGGGCATCGGTATATTCTGCTTCCGAAGTCGGGCGTGAGGAATTCCCCGAGCAGGATGTAACGGTCAGAGGTGCTGTTTCCATCGGTCGTCGTTTGATGGACCCTTTGGCAGAGCTCGTGAAAATAGATCCCAAGTCTTTGGGAGTGGGGCAGTATCAACATGATGTGGATCAGAAACTACTCAAGGAAAAATTGGACAATACGGTGGAGTATTGCGTGAATGCAGTGGGTGTAAATGTCAATACAGCAAGCCCTTATCTTTTGAGTTATGTGTCTGGGGTCGGTCCTGCGTTGGCCAAAAATATCGTGGCTTATCGTACGGCAAATGGGGATTTGCGCAATCGTGAACAACTCAAGAATGTCGCTCGTTTGGGAGAAAAGGCTTTCCAACAATGTGCCGGATTCTTACGTATTCAAGCTGGTGATAATCCTTTGGATGCCAGCGCCGTGCACCCGGAGTCTTATGGCATCGTGGAAAAAATGGCTGCCCGATTAGGCGTCCCCGCGTCCGAATTGATTGGTAATGAAAGCCTGTGTTCCCAAATTCAGTTGGAAGATTATGTGAGCAAAGAAGTGGGACTTCCCACCCTCAATGATATTTTGAAGGAGTTGCGCAAACCCGGTTTGGATCCACGCAGCGAGGCGACAGAATTTGCTTTCGCCGATGATATTCACGATATCGATGATTTGAAGACCGGCATGGAACTCCCCGGTATTGTTACCAATATCACGGCTTTCGGTGCCTTTGTGGATATCGGTATTCACGAGAATGGCTTGATTCACGCCTCCCAAATGGGACAGAAGGGGATGGCCAATCCTTCCCAAATACTCAAACTGCACCAGAAAGTCAAGGTGCTTGTACTCCAAGTTGATTTAGACCGTAAACGCATCGGTCTTCGCCTTGTCCGCGAATAATCGTTTATTTACGGGGGCGAATCTTTCTAAATCGCAGGGCAATCACGCCCCAGAAGGCTTCTCCGAAGATGCTGCTGGACATTTTGGAGGTACCTTCGGTGCGGTCCATAAAGATAATGGGCACCTCTTTCAATCCAAAACCTAACTGCAAACTGGAGTATTTCATCTCGATTTGGAAGCCATATCCTTTCATTTTTACTTTATCCAAATCCAGTGTTTCCAACAATTCGCGGCGGTAGCAAATGAAACCCGATGTGGAGTCATACACTTTGACTCCCAATACTTTACGTACAAATACAGACGCGAAATAACTAATCAAAACACGTCCGATGGGCCAGTTGATGACGCTGATTCCGTTGCAGTAGCGTGATCCGACAGACAATCCGACTCCGTTTTCCTGACAAGCATTCAACAGGCGGGCAAGGTCTTCCGGATTGTGGGAAAAGTCGGCGTCCATTTCAAAAATATAATCGTAGCCGTGTTCGCAACACCATTTGAAACCGGTGATATACGCCGTTCCCAGGCCCAATTTACCGCTTCTTTCAATCAAGAATAAACGCTCGGGGAATTCTCCCTGCAAGCCCTTGACGATGTTGGCCGTGCCGTCAGGGGAGCCGTCATCGATAATCAAAATACTGAAATCCTCGTATAAGGAGAAAACCTTGCGTATGATTTTCTCTACGTTTTCCTTTTCGTTGTAGGTCGGGATAATGACAATGTTTCGACTCATTTTTTCAATTCCATTAAATGTTTAACCGCTGCCTCAAGTTGTTTGTCTTCACCACGCAAAATGCTTGCCGGATCGTTGTAAACCAAGATATCAGGTTCGATTTGAAGATTCTCCAATACTTTTCCTTCTTTGGTGCCGATGGACGTTACTTCGGGAATACCGAATACCAGACTTTCATCCACCTGGGTCTCCCACCAAACGGCTGTTCCTGTGCCGGCTACAGGCGTACCCACCAATTTTCCTATACCCAATGACTGATAGATGTAGGGGAAGATGGACGCGTCGGAATAGTTGGCCTCGCAGACCAAGACGCAAGAGGGTTTGGTCCATTTGTTATAAGGGTCTTTGCCAATGTATTGGCCGCGCGGCACAAATTGTATGTATTCTTCACCGCCCAGGAGCGTAATCAAATCATCGTGCAACCAGCCGCCGCCATTGTAGCGTGTATCCACCACCACGGCGTCGCAATCTCTGTATTTTCCCAAAATCTTGCTATATGCCTCACGGAAACTGGCAGAAGCCATCTCACGAATGTGTACATAGCCGATTTTTCCGCCGGAAAGTTTGGCGGTCATTTCTTCGCGCTGACGCACCCAACGGCGATACAACATATCCTTTTCAGAAGCCAGCGCCATCAATCGAACGACTACCGGCTTTTTGCCTTTTTTGCTGACTGAAACGCTGATATCTCTCTTGCCTTTGGCGATGAAATGTTTGTACCAGGCTTCCTCTTTTTTGATTTCTTGTCCATCAACCGCTGTAATGATATCGCCTACTTGGATATCCGGATCTGAAATCAGCAGGGGAGAGCCGGGGAAAATTTCAGCGATTTTCAATCCGTCTCCTTCATAATTGTCATCAAAAATAACTCCCAGACGGGCTACATTGTAACGTACGATGGTCTGGTAGCGGGCACCCGTGTGCGAGGCATTCAATTCGCCCAACATTTCAGACAACATTTCTGTGAAGTCGAAATTGTTGTTGATATGGGGGAGGAAACGGCGGTAGTTGTCATAGCACGCCTTCCAATCCACGCCGACAAAATCTTTGTCGTAGAATTTGTGCTGTACCTGATTCCAAATGTGGTCGAAGATATATTCTCTTTCTTTAACCTCGTTGCGTGAGTACCAACCTTTGTAGGAAATGGATTTTTTGGCGCCGGATTTCACGTCGATGCGGCTGATGCTGCCCAAACCACCCATGACATAGATGTACTTTTCGTCTGCGGAAGGAATAATCAGGCCGCTGACCCCGTTGTTGGATACTTTCAGACTCTTCTTCTTGACATCCAGCACATACAGGTCTACACTCTTTCCGGAACTCATTGTGAAATACAATTTCTTTCCGTCTTTCGTCATATAATGGTCTCCAATCGCGCCGGAATAAGGGGTGAGTCGTACGATGCGCTCATCCAAGCGGGTCAAATCAGGAGTGAATTTCACCTTTTCCGCTTTGATGGAATCCTTTTTCTCTTTTTTCTCGGCTTTTTTGTCTCCGTCTTTCAAGAATTTTTCCTCTTCTTCGTGGCTTTCGCTGCGGATAAATTCATAGTAGGTCTTGTCATCAAAGAATTGGATGTAGATGTCTTTTTCTGCTCCCCAGCTGCCGTGGCTGCGATATCCGGCTTTGTCAGAACGCCAAGTCATCGCTTTTCCGTCCAAGGCAAAATGGCCCCTGTCATCGGTGTATCCACTTTGGGTCAAATTGGTGATTTCACCGCTTTCAATATCAACTAAGGCCACATCCTCGTTGTTCCATCCGCCATTTTTCTGCCAATTGCAAAGAATATAACGGCTGTCCGGGCTCCATTGGAATTCCTGATCGCCGTCTTTATATGAGTAGTTAATGTCTTTGTGCAGGGATTTTTCTTTGCCGCTCTTGCAGTCCTTGATGACAAGCTCCGTGCGGTTGCGTAGGAAGGCTAACCATTTTCCATCCGGCGAAACAACCGGCTGGAAGCAGCATTCTCCCTCTTTGGTTACACGGCTTTCCTTAAAATTATTCGTAAAAGAGAAATATTTGTCAGATGCGTCAGCCAAAGTACATTTGAAAATGCTCCAGCAGCCATTTCTTTCAGATGCGTAGTAGAGGGTTTTTCCATCTTTCGAGAAGCTGACTCCTCTTTCCTGTTCCGGCGTTTCGGTCACGCGTACAGTGCGGCTGACTTCGGGGGCGGTTACATAGACATCTCCCTTTGTAACTACGGCAACTTCTTTACCATCCGGTGAGACGGCACAGGAACGTGCACCTCCGGAAACCAAGGTCAGTCTGACATCGTTCTCGGCATTGTCAGAAATAATCGTCAATGCGACTCTTTGAGGCGCGGATTTTTGCTTGGCGTCCAAGGTGTAGAGTTCGCCGTTATAGGAAAAACACAAAATATTCTCGTTGGAAACGGACAGATAGCGGACAGGGTTGTCTTTGAAGAAGGTCAATTGCTCGCTTTTTCCAGTCGTTTCGATATTGGCACGATAGATGTTCAAACAGCCGTCCTGCTCGCTCAAATAGTAGTAGGTCTTTCCGTCAGCAGCCCAAATAGGATCTCTATCTTCTCCTTGAAAATCAGTGAGTTTGACAAATGAGCCTGTTTCGTTCATGGCAATGCGTCCCGTTTTGTTTTCGACCTGGGGCGTGTAGAGCCAGATGTCGCGGGTGATGGACGATTGGTGGTGTTTACGGAAACTGTCTTCGGGGCCTTTGAGGTCTTCATACAAAATCTGACCTTGCGCGTTGATGCTGAAATTTCCCACGGGAAGGGCTGATACGCGGTAGGGGCGTCCTCCATTCAAATCTGTTGCATAGACCTTGGGATAGGTCGGGAAACCGCCATAATTCTTATCATTGTCAATGCTGGCTGAAAAAATCAATTTTCCCTCGCCGGTGACGGTCAGTAAAATTTCAGAACCGGGGAAATCAGTCAGGCGTTTTGCCTTTCCACCGATGGCAGAAGTGAGGTACAAATCCTTGCTGCCCATGCCCTCGCGATGCGAGGTGAAGACAATCTGTTTGGAGTCAGCCGTCCATTTGGGAGCGTCGTCGTGGGCTTCGTGCGAGGTGATTTGGCGCGCGATTCCGCCTTCACGGGCTACGGTGTAGATATCACCTTTGTAACCAAAGGCAATGGTCTTTCCGTCAGGTGAAATGCAACTTTTACGCAGCCACAAAGGGTTTTCGTCCTGGGCAAAGGCTGCTGCGCTGCAAAAAAGCGCGCAAGAGAGAAATATAGATTTTAGAGATGTCATTTTCTATAGATTAGGGGAGTTGTATCCCGAATTCACTTTTTAATTTGTGCCAAAGCAGGGCTGTCGGCAGTCCCATCACATTGAAATAAGAACCTTCAATCGTATCAATGGTAGCCATTCCAATCCATTCCTGAATGCCGTAGGCGCCCGCTTTGTCGATGGGGTTGTAACGCTCGACGTAGTATGCAATCTCGGCTTCGGACAAATCTGTAAAATGCACTTGCGTGGTGTCACTGAAACTGATCATTTTGTTCTGACTTCGCAGACATACACCGGTCGTAACCTGGTGTGTCTTTCCCGAAAGCGCTGCCAGCATGGCGATGGCCTCTTCCTTGTCGTGCGGTTTTCCCAATGCTTTTCCTTCCGAGAAAACAAGTGTATCAGCGGTTATCAGTAACTCATTTTCTTCCAATTCGCGGTGAAACCCCATGGATTTTCCCTCTGACAGATAGATGGGAATCTGTTCACAGGCCATGCCTTCCGGAATGTTTTCTTCAAAATGGCTACGCGCGTCCACACAGAATGTCAAGTCCAAAGCACTCAACAATTCTTTTCTGCGTGGTGATGCACTTGCCAGTATGATATTCCAAGTCTTACTCATTAGGATTTGGCTCCGTTGGTGGGAATGGAGAAAGGCGCTCCGGGTGCATCCAATTGCACAGTACCGTGAGAACTTTCGTATTTTTCAAGGTTGTCCTTCAAAGCAAGGAACAATCTCTTGGCGTGTTCCGGAGTCATAATGACGCGGCTGCCCACTTCCGGCTGTTTCATACCGGGAAGCATGGAGGCGAAATCCAGAATAAACTCGCTGGCAGAGTGGGTAATGATAGCCAAATTGGAATAATATCCTTTGGCCACCTCGCTTTTAACTTCAATTTGAAGGTTGTTGTTTTCTTCCATATATTATATTGGTTTTATTTCTGACTTTTTTGACGGAGAGATTCATACAGGACGACAGCGGTTGCTACCGATACGTTGAGAGAGGAAATTCCGCCTACCATGGGAATAGCGGCCTTTTCATCACAGATAGCCAACATCGAATCGCTGATTCCCTTTCCTTCAGAGCCCATGACAATGGCAATAGGGCCTGTCAAATCGGTTTCGTAAATGGATTTGTCTGTTTTTTCGGTGGCGGCAATCAGACGGAAGCCGCTTTGCTTGAGCATGTAGGCAGCCAGACGCAGGTTGGGAACTTTGCTGGTGTCGATTCTCATCAGGGCGCCGGCAGAAGCTTTGACTGCCTCGGCGTTGATGGCTGCACCCCCTTTGGCAGGTACGATGATGCCTTTTCCACCGCTACATTCCAAGGTTCGGGCGATGGCACCCAGATTGCGCACGTCGCTGACCCCGTCCAAAATGACCAGTACAGGGGAGTCGGATGAGGCCAAAGCATTGTTAATCAAGGTCTCAATGTCTACATAATCAATCTGCGAAATCAAGGCAACCACCCCTTGGTGTGCGCCTCTTACTTCTCGGTTGAGTTTCTCAATGGGGACATATTGATAGGGGATTTGATTCTCACCAATCAAGGTAATCAATTCTCTGTAAGCCGGTCCCTCCATCCCTTGTTTCAACAGGACCTTATCAAATTTCTTTCCGGCCCTGATGGCTTCAATAACAGGGTGTATTCCAAATAAATACTGCATATTTTATAATTTTTCTGACAATTCCATCCACTCGTCCGTCAAATGGTCTATTTGTCTTTTGTTTTCTAAAAATTCACGGGTCAAATCCATGACGTCATCTCCGGCTCCGGGGTTTTGGAGTTTCTCTTCTACCTGACGCTGTTTTTCTTCCCATTGGGCAATCTCTTTTTCAAGGAAATTCACCCTGTTTTTTATTTTCCTTTGTTCCTTGGACAAGAATTTCTTTTCCTGAAATTCGGCTTTGCCGTTGTTTTCTGTGATTTTGGCTTCTGATTTCGGCTTTTCCGATTGGGTGTTCGGCGTTTTATCCTTTCGTTCCAATTCGTTCAGCGATTCAATCTTGCGATTGCGTAGGAATTCATCAATACCGCCCAAATGTTCTTTGACGCGACCATTTTTGAATTCATACACCTTGTCCACCAATCCGTCGAGGAAATCTCTGTCGTGCGAAACAATGATGAGCGTGCCGTCATAGCGCTGCAAAGCTTGTTTCAAGATATCTTTCGAAAGAATGTCCATGTGGTTGGTCGGCTCGTCCAATGCCAACAAGTTGTAGGGGTGCAGCATGAGTTTTGCCATGGCCAGGCGAGCTCTTTCTCCACCGCTCAACACGCCTACTTTCTTGTCAATATCTTCTCCTTTGAACAGAAATGAAGCAAGTATATCCCTGAGTTTGAGGCGGATATCTCCCACAGCAATACGGTCGAGCGTACCAAATACCGTGTCTTGCTTGTCTAAAATATCTTCTTGGTTCTGGGCAAAGTATCCGATATTGACATTGTGTCCGGTCTTGGCTTGTCCGTTGAGTGGATCCAATTCGCGCATGACAATACGCATCAAAGTGGTCTTGCCCTCTCCGTTGCGACCGACCAAAGCCACTTTTTCGCCTCTTTTGACTTCGATTTCGGCATCTGAGAATACGACCTTGCTGTCATAACCGGCTTGAAGATTGCTGGCTTTGAAAGCTATATCACCGCTACGGGGTGCCGGCGGGAATTTCACATTCAGCGCGGCTTTATCTTCCACATCCACTTCAATGCGCTCTAATTTTTCCAGTGCCTTCACCCTGGATTGCACCTGATTGGATTTGGTGGGTTTGTAACGGAATTTTTCAATGAACTCTTCCGTCTTTTCAATCATTCTCTGCTGATTTTCAAAGGCGGCACGCTGTTGGGCAATGCGTTCGGCACGCAGAACCTGATATTTGCTATAGGGAACCTTGTAATCGTGGATATGTCCCAACATGATTTCTACCGTACGGTTGGTGACATTGTCCAAGAATTTTCTGTCGTGAGAAATCAGCACCAATGAACCTTTATAATCTTTCAAGTAGGATTCAAGCCATTCGATGGATTCAATATCCAAATGGTTGGTCGGCTCGTCCAGCAAAAGCACATCGGGACTTCCCAACAGAATTTTTGCCAATTCGATACGCATATTCCAGCCCTGCGAAAAGGTCTCGGTAGGGCGGGAGAGTTCTTCTCTCTTGAATCCCAGTCCCAACAGCGTTCTTTCGGCCAGCACAATGGGATCGTCGCTTTGCAGGATGGACAATTGATCGTTCAATTCATTCATCCTAATAATTAGCGACTCGTATTCCTTTGATTCATAATCGGTTCTGCTACTTAATTGAAGAGATACTTCATTAAGCTCATCCTCCATTTCATACAGTCTTGCAAAGGCTGTCAAGGCTTCATCCAATACGGATTTGCCTTTGTTGTGCTGCATAATCTGGGGCAGATAGCCGATTTGCATGCCGCTGGGAACTTCAATTTTACCTCCTGTCGGTTTCTGTTCGCCGCAGATAAGTTTCAAGATGGTAGATTTGCCCGCACCATTTTTTCCCACCAGACCGATTTTATCACTTTCGCTGATGTGAAAATTGATGTTGTCAAGCAGGGTAAATCCACCGTAGGCGACAGTCAGTGCGTTGATTGAAATCATAGCTATGAGACGGCAGGGAAAGGATTATAGACGGGCCAGGGCAGCCTTAATGGCTTCAATTTTCGCCAAGGCGTCTGCCTCTTTCTTGCGTTCAAGGGCTACAACCTGTTCGGGAGCACTGCTGACAAATTTCTCATTGGAGAGTTTCTTGCGTACGCCAAACAAAAAGCCTTCCAAGCGTTTCAATTCGGTCTCCAACTTCAATTTCTCTTCGCCGGTATCAATAAATCCTTCCAACAGGACGCTGATTTTGCTCGTTCCGGCCATAAAGGAACTTGCGGCGCCGCTCATGCTTTCCACGAAATCTACGTTGGCCATTTTGGCAACCAAAGCTTTTACGCTTTCAGGGAAGCTTTCCAACTGCACTTTCAGACTTTCTTTCATCGGGATGCCTTTTTCCTGGCGCACACCACGAATACCTGCAATGGCAGCAACCGCTACGCTGAAGTCTGCAATCAATTCTTTATCGTAGGGGTTGGCGGCAGGGTAGAGTTGCAGCATGATGCTCTCTCCCTCCTTTCTCGGGGCGATATTTTGCCACAATTCTTCCGAGATGAAAGGCATGATGGGATGAATCATCTTCAAAAGTGACTCAAAGAATGACAAAGTCGCTTCGTAGGTCTGGGTGTCCATCTTATCACCGAATGAGGGCTTGATGGCTTCCAAATACCAGGCGCAGAAATCATCCCAGAAGAGTTTATACATCGTCATCAATGCATCTGAAATACGGAATTTGCTGAAATGATCATTGATGATGGCAATGCTTTCGTTGAGTTTGCTTTCAAACCAGCGCACCGCAATGTTGCTTTCAAGGGGCTGGGCTTTGTCTGCATCGGTTTCCCAACCTTTGACAAGACGGTAGGCATTCCATATTTTTCCACAGAAATTGCGTCCCTGCTCAATCTGGGTCTCATCATACAAAATGTCGTTACCGGCAGATGAACAGAGCAACATACCCAAACGAACAGAGTCGGCGCCATATTTTTCAATCAACACCAAGGGGTCGGGGGAGTTGCCCAAGGTCTTACTCATCTTGCGACCGAGTTTGTCACGCACGATACCGGTCAAATAGACATTGCGGAAGGGGATATCTTCCATAAATTCGTTTCCGGCCATAATCATACGGGCTACCCAGAAGAAAAGGATATCGGGGCCGGTTACCAAATCATTGGTCGGGTAATAGTATTTCAAATCGGCATTGGCTTCTTTCTCGGGATGTCCGGCTTTTTCAGGGTCAAACACGCTGATGGGCCATAGCCAGCTGGAGAACCAGGTATCCAGCACGTCTTCATCCTGGCGAAGGTCGTTCAGTTGAAGCGATGCGTCAATCTTGCGGGCTTCCAACAGGGCTTTTTCTTCATTCTCGGCCACGACAATCTGACCATCAGGCAGATACCAGGCGGGAATTCGCTGTCCCCACCACAACTGACGGCTGATACACCAGTCGCGTACCGTCTCCATCCAATGCTTGTAAGTATTGCGGTATTTATCCGGAATCAGTTTAACCTTGCCGCTCTCAACGCTTTCCAAGGCGTCTTTTGCCAAGTCTTCCATTTTGAGGAACCATTGGGCGGAGAGTTTGGGTTCAATGACTGCGTTGGTTCTTTCAGAATAACCGATGGGGGATACATAATCCACTGTTTTTTCGAGGTTGCCGGCCTCCTGCAACATCTTTGCAATTTTCTCGCGGGCAACAAAACGGTCTTCACCCACCAGGATTTGTGCGTCTTCGGTCAAACGTCCATGGTCGTCGATAATGTCGGTGACAGGAAGGTGGTGACGCAAACCGATTTCGTAGTCGTTGATATCGTGTGCGGGGGTTACTTTGAGGCAACCGGTACCGAAATCCATTTCTACATAATCATCTTCAATAATGGGAATCTCCTTGTTAATCAAAGGGATAAGCACCTTCTTTCCTTTGAGCCAATGGTATCTTTCGTCAGCAGGGTTGATACACACAGCAGCGTCGGCCATGATGGTCTCGGGACGGGTGGTCGCTACGATGATATATTGGTCGGTTGCGTTGCCGTTTCCGTCTGATACGAAATAACGCATGTGATAGAATTTGCTCTGCGTATCTTTGTGAATTACCTCCTCATCGCTGACCGCAGTAAGTCCCTCCGGGTCCCAATTGACCATACGTACGCCTTTGTAGATATATCCTTTGTTGTAGAAATAGACAAAGGTATTGATGACAGCCTGACTCAAATCCGGGTCCATGGTAAAGCGGGTTCTGTCCCAATCGCAGCTTGCGCCCAATTTGCGGAGCTGATTGAGGATGATACCACCATGTTTTTCTTTCCATTCCCACGCGTGTTTGAGGAACTCTTCGCGGGTAAGATCCTCTTTGCTGATGCCTTCACTCTTCAATTTGGCAACGACCTTGTTCTCGGTGGCAATGCTGGCGTGGTCCGTTCCGGGCACCCAGCAGGCGTTTTTGCCGTCCATGCGCGCTTTTCTGACCAACACATCATTCAAAGTGTTGTTGAGCACGTGTCCCATGTGAAGAATACCGGTCACGTTGGGCGGGGGAATCACCACGGTGTAAGCGGGTCTTTCGTCGGGTTCTGAGTGAAAATATTTATTTTTCAGCCAATAAGCATACCATTTATCCTCCACTTTCGAAGGGTCATAATGTTTGTCTTGCGTATCCATCTCTGCTCTATCTTTTATATACTTTTTTATTCAAAACAGTCAGTTTGTCCGACATTTGGACATATCTTGCAAAGTTACTGAAATAATTTGTAATTTCGCCCTGCAAATTGCATCATTTAAGTTTGTTTTCATGTTTGTTTTAGATTCTCATTGCGATACTCCTTCGCAGATCGTCCGTTTACGGGATTTGTCTTTGGATAATGACCATGCCCAAGTGGATTTTCCCAAACTGCATAGAGGGGGAGTGAATGCCTGCTTTTTTGCCCTTTATACAGGGGCCTCCTTGTCTGTGGATGCCGCTCGCATTAAAGTTGAAGAAATGCTTAAAGTCGTTGATGATACATTGTTGAAAAATAGAGATTTGGCTGTGCTAACTAAAACTGCAAGTCAGGCGCTTGAAAATCAACGGAACGCACGTTTTTCACTTTGCTTGGGGCTGGAAAACGGACAGCCGATAGGGGACGATTTTCAGCAGTTGGACTCTTATTTTGACAAGGGAATCCGCTATGTGACTTTGACGCATTCTGCACACAATCTGATCGGAGATAGCTGTTCACCCAAGCAGGCGCGTTGGAATGGTTTGAGTCCTTTCGGCAAGCAACTCGTGGAGAAAATGAACGAATTGGGGATGATGGTGGATATTTCCCATACCTCAGCAAAGACCACTTGGGATGCGTTGGATGTGTCAAGCAAACCCATTATCGCCAGTCACTCTTCCTGTCAAACTTTGTGCAAACATCCTCGCAATCTATCTGACAATCTGATTCGTGCAATCGCTGATAAAGGGGGAGTCGTACAGATTGCTTTCTATCCGGAATTTCTTGATGCTGAGTTTTCTAAAACCTTGCGTGATAGTGGTTTATACGATTTGGGTGAAGAAATAGAAGAGGTGTTTATTGCCGACCCTTCTAATCCTGGAAAGCGTGCGGCATGGTATGCCGTTCTGGATCGTTTGCAGGCTTTATCCCGTCCGCATTGGACTCGAATCGTGGATCATATCGAGCACGCCATTCAAGTGGGTGGGGTGGAGTGTGTCGGACTCGGTTCAGACTTTGACGGCATTTGTGTGACGCCGGAGGGGATGGAAGATATTTCCTGTATGCCGCTGATATTTGAGGAGTTGTGTCGTCGTGGCTGGGGTTCTTCGGATATAGAGAAAATAGCCGGCGCGAACTTTCTTCGTTGCTGGAAGGACAATCTTGGATAATATTTTTCGGGAGCTACTTAAGCTGCTCTGATTGAAGTTCTTGGAGGAGTTCTTGGAGTGCAGCGGCGGTGAAGGCGGTGATATTTTCTTCCCGATTGCCGTTGTGATGAAAGGGGAGACTGCGTGTCCCTATAGGACTGCTGATGCCAATCCATACCAATCCGACCGGTTTTTCTTTGCTGCCACCGCCCGGGCCGGCGATTCCCGATGTAGCAACACTAATGTCGCTTCCTGTTAATTTCCGAACGCCCTCGGCCATTTTTTCCACGCATTCCCGGCTTACGGCTCCATACTGGTTGATGATGGCTTCTGGTACTCCTAATACATTGATTTTTACCGAATTGGCGTACGAAGTAACGGAGCCGAGATAATATTCGGAGCAGCCGGAAACAGAGCAGATACTGCGAGAAATGTTACCACCCGTACAGGATTCGGCCGCACTGAGTTTCCATCCCTTTTTCAATAGGATTTCTCCGCAGTCTTTGGCGAGCTGTTCTATATGTAAGGGGGTAGCTGTCATCGGCTTGAATTCAGTTTGCGAAGTTGATGTAAAAGTTGGTTGGCGTTTTTCAGGAGAGCCGGGCCTTCTTTGAGCAATGCTTCGTCAAATTCCACGAGACTGGCTCCGTCGCATAGCATCCTGTATGCCATTTCTGCGGTTCCGATACCTTCGCCGGAGGCGATGATGAGCAGGTTGCCGGATGTCTTTTTATGGATGTAATCCACCCATTTGCAATCTTTTACAACGACACCATCCAAGCCGCTTCGCATGACGTATGCCACAATTCCATCAATGTCAGAACGACAGGTTCCTTTGGTGATATTGACAAAGATAGGACGTCTTTTATCGAAGAATCTGCGGGTTTCCAGCATCTTGTCGATGACTTCTGACAATCGCGTGATGTCTTCTGTGACCCCGCAGTTGTTGCTGTCAATGATAAACATGTCCACAAAATCATACAGCAAAGCCATGGAACGGGCGAAGTTGGCTGTTTCTTCCTCATTGTCTCCGAGGCTGTTGTCATTGCTGAGGTGGGCAGCCAGACGGATATTGGGTCTTTGAAGTCTTAATTGCGCCACCGCTTCTTCTACGCCTTTTCCATCCATTTCCTGGAGGCCGATAGGGCCAATTTCAATAAATCCGGGGCCGAAGTTGCTGTAGAGTTTGTGAAATTCACAATTTTCGTCGTATCCACTCGCGATGCCGAATGGAGAGTCGAAGGTAATATCAAATATTCGGGTGGCAAGATTTTGGTAAACTCGTTTATACCTTAATCTATAATAGAAAAGCAACAGGGGAATGCGATTCAAGATGGATAGCTTTTCCGCCAATTGCTTTTTATTTTTCGTATTCTTCCAAAAAATCATTTTTGCCCTTTTTGCAATGGACTGCAAACTTACAAAAAAATGCGGAACTCGGGATGGCTATGAGACTTATAATTTACAGGTCTTGAAAGGAGCCGTCGTTGTAGAAGATTGTAACTCTTACTGCTTTTCGCTGATTATTAACGTGTTGCTTATTCTTATCTAAACTAATGCTATCGATAATGCTTTCCTTGCTGTTATTTATTTCCTCTCGCGTGTCGTTGGCTTCAGTCATTCCCCATGCTGGTTGTTGAGAGGGTTCTGAGAGGGCAGTCTGCTCAAATTGAGCCATATCAAAGAGGTTCTCGGGATCGTACGAAATCTCGTTTACAGGCTCGTCTACGCTTGATTTTGCCGTATTATACGCATTGAAATTATCCTGTTCCTTATACATTTTTCCCGTACCCATCAAGAGCCAATCTAAGTTCAGGGTAGGGTAGCGTCTGGCAATACTAATGATAAAATCACAGCTCGGTTTGTTTCTTCCGTTGATAACGTGTGTGACGTTAGGGGAGGAGACTCCTATATTTCTTGCGAACTCGGATTGGGTGATATTTTCAGCGGAAAGAAACTGCAAAATTCGTGTTTTCATACCATTAAAAATTGTTAATTAACGATTTACAAAAATAAATCATTTTATCCACATATCCAAATCATGCTCGTGTTAACAGATGTTATCACTATCTTATAAATGCCCCAATTTATATTAAAGTGTTTTGTTAGTGAATTTTGGTAAACAACTAATATATAGCGATTTAATTATATAAAAATGCGGTTTTGAACAGGGTTTTACTGCCTCAAGGCTCGACAGGCGATAGTTTTATTAAATGTTTATTTTAGTCAGTTTTTATAAAGTGCTGATTTTTAGTAATATATAGAAAATAAAATGCGGGATAAATTTTACTAATTAACATTTTATTTACCAATTAACAAAATAATAAAACAGGTTGAAAAACGAGATAGGGATTTTTACAAAATTAAAAATTAACAAAACGAAATGTAAATTTACAAATGTAACTTTTGTTAATTTGTGGACATGAAAATTTCCTTGTAAAATTTGTGATGAAATAGGAAGGATCTGCCAGAGCGTGGCCGGCGGAGGACTCCGTTCGCTTCGTTCACTCCGGCCCCTCCATCTTCCCGTGGCTGCCTGTTCACAAAGGCCGCGAGCGGACATGGTTTTTCTTATCCTCAAAAAGGGCTGTTTCTGTGGACAGAGATGGCACTGAACTACAGCCGTGTATTCATAAATAAAATGTAGCCGACCTTGTGGGTTCGCGCTTACGACTTTAGGTTCAAGCTGTAGCATACAAAAAAGAAGCACTCTTCTGTAGAGTGCTTCTCGTGCATTTATATCTGTGGGCTTTAACGCCCTATTAGTTTGATTAAAGCGTCATAGAAAGCGTGTAAGAGCCTGCGGTGTAGCAACTTGATTCCTTGCTTCCGGGAAGGGTAACGGTGGCTGTACAGCCCTCAGGAATGGTGAAATTCCAAATCCACTCATCGCCTTCATAGTGCCATTCGCTTTTGATGACACCGGATACGGATTGATATGAAGCCTTGATATAACCAAGACGTTTATCCGGAATGGGGCTCATAATGATATTTTTGAAACCAGGAGCTTTTGCGTCAGCAGCAATACCGGCAGCCGTTTCCCAAATCCATTCGCATACGCATCCGTAGGCATAGTGGTTGAAACTGTTCATGCCTTTCGGTCCCATACCATATTCTATCATATAGCTGTTCCAGCGTTCCCAAATGGTTGTTGCGCCATTGTCCACCGAGTAGAGCCAGCTGGGGTTTTTGCGCTGGAAAAGGAGTTCGTAGGCGATGTCGTTCATGCCATTGTCTGTCAGCACACTCATCAAGATAGAGGTGCCCAAGAAACCTGTTTGCAGGCAATTGTCGTGCGCTTTGAAATTCTCACGCAAGCGTGCAATCATCTGATCTTTGGCCTCTCCCTCCAAAATGTTGTTCTTCAAGGCAAACAAAGCCGGTGTCTGCATGGTGTTGAGAATATCCGTCTTGAATTTGCCCTCTTTGGTGAAGAACTTCTTGCGGATAAACGCTTTGGTGTCGGCAGCCTTCTGCAAGTGAAGTTGGGCATCACGTCCCGTAGCCACAGCCATATCGGCCATCATTTGTGCGTCCATAGCCAAGTAGGAAGCGCTCAAGAAGTTCCAATAGTCAATCGTTTCGGGATAAAAGACTTTGGTCTCTTTGTTCTTCAAATACTTCTTGCTGCTGGTCTCCAAGGGCTCGTAGCTCAACCAATCTGCATATTGCTTGTTGCCGTTTTCCTTAATATGGGCATTGTGATCGTAATTGGTTTCATAGATGTGAGCAATGAACTTCTCCATAGAATCCCAACACTCATTGACAATTTTGACATCATTGAACTGCTTCCAGATAACCCAAGGAACGATAATGCCGGCATCCGCCCAACCCAGACGCATCAAGCCGTCGCCATATTGTGCGGTCGGTGCCACACTGGGATAAGCTCCCAAGGGACTCTGGCTGTCGCGTAAGTCTTTCATCCATTTGTGGAAGAAAGTCTGGGTGTTGGCAAAAAAGGCCCCAGTCTCTGTAAATACTTGTGTATCAGCAGTCCAACCCAATCTTTCATTGCGCTGGGGGCAGTCTGTTGAGACAGAAAGGTAGTTGGAACGTTGTCCCCACAAGGTGTTGGAAATGAGTTTGTTAATCAATTCGTTTCCGGTTTCAAGCGTTCCGATTTCCATTTCTTTGGTAATGGACGTTACAGGAATGGATTGAATGGATTTGAATACAACCTCGTCAGTTGCTGTAATGGCAATATAACGATATCCGTAGAAGGTGTAGCGAGGGCGATAGTTTACATAGCCGCAAGCATCCCCAAAGGTATAACGGAGCAACATATTGTTCTGAGGAGTGCGCAGGTTGAGACGGTGTATGCTTCCCTCGGGGCCGTCCATGCCTCGACTCAAAGCGCCATTTCCATCGTTGAGAAGCTCTGCGGGAAGACAGGTCAAAACAGTACCTTCCTGGGCCTTAAAGACGAAATCAGGAACGGCGGAACAGTTTTGTCCAAAATCAATCACCAAGGTTTCACCAGGACGAATACGCATCTTGTCAGAGGCTTTGTATTCTTTTTTGATGACAACTTTTCCATGTCCTTCCTCGCTGGCGCCTTCAATGCTGTCGTACACATACGCCTGAATGGGTTTGAGGGTCAAATCTTCGCGGAAATAGATTTCTGCGCCATTGCTCGGCACGATTTCTCCCGAAAATTCCGTGTTGATTTCAGGCTTGGAGAGTTTTTCAACTGTTTCAAATCCAAGCGGAATGCGCGCGTCATATTCCTCTCCGTCAAAAATCGCAGCGTGGGTGACAGGACCGGCAATACCGGCTAACCAATCTTCGCAGTTGGTACCCAAATATTCTTTGGTTCCATCTTCATAAGTCAGCTCCAGCACCGCACGGAACGCACATTTTTTACCAATCATACCCTCATGATTTTTCGGGGTGACGATTTTGTCTCCCCACCAGCCCGGAGTAACTTGTGCGCTGAGGCTATTGGTTGCCTTCTTTCCGGTTTTGAACGCATCCGTTACATCGTAGGTATAGGAAATTTTGGTTTTTTGGTAATGCGTAAAACCAGGCTTGAGAATTTCATCACCAATGCGTATTCCATTGACATAGAGCTCATATACGCCCAATCCGCTGGTCATCCATTTGGCAGTTTTGACTTTCTTTTCGTTCTGCCAGGTCGTATAGAACCAGGATGCTCCGTCTGCAGCCCTGTCGCCATCTTGAATAATTTTGGTTACGACAGGTGCATTCGCGGCTGATATCCATTCTGATGCACCCCACGCAGAACTATCAAGCGCATCTGTCATGGGGAATTCCGCTTTTTGGCAGGACCAGGCAAACAGCAAGGCTGATAATGAGATTAAAATAAACTCTTTCTTCATACAGTGCTATTATTATAAGGTATCATTTAATCGAAAATACGCTCCTTGCTGATAATGGGGTTGGCATAGATGCCCAGGAGAATTTCTCTTAAATCCTCTCTGTTCAATTCGGCCTCCACTTTATCCAACTGCGTTTGAATGTAATTTTCGAAATTGGCTTTGTCTTGTTCGCTGTACTCCTTGCAGAAACGATCCTTGCCATAAAGCATGTCGTACGCCATGTAGTTGGTCTTCCACAATTTGTACCCGATGACAATGCGGTGGTCCACCACGTGTCGCATCCAACGATAGCGGTCATTCGCGACGTTGCAGAGCGATGCTGAATGGATTTCGTTGGCATTGATGGGCGCGCCGATGGTGATGTGAATGTTGCCTTTGTAGCGTTTGATACCCGTCAGGATGCTGTTGATGTCCTCGCCGGCGACCTTTTCATATTTTCCACTTCTGGAAATGAGGATTTCGCGGGCTTTCAAGATGTCGCAAGGCTCGTATTCGTAGGAAATACTCATCGGGACAATCTTCAATTCCTCAAAGTTCTTAACAAAGTCGTTGGTTCCACTCAAATCCAACATCTTGATCAATCCTTGCTCGGTCATATCCGTACCGTCCTTGGTGCGTCCTTGACGTTGGGCAATCCATACGCTGCTGCGTCCTGTGGTAATGCTTTCGCGGATGTATTTGGACAGGATTTGCGAGGTGATGTATTGCTCGCGCACCGGAATGCCACGCAAGACCTTGATCATGCGGTTGGAGCGAATCAACGTCTCAATCATTTCATTTTGCAACAGGTTGCTGCCGACGGCAATTTCCGAGAAAGGAAGGCCGTTCTTGAACAGAATGATTTGAATGAAGGCCGGATCCAGGACAATGTCGCGGTGGTTGGTCATCATCAGGAATTTACCATCACTATTGAGCAGGTTTTCAATACCGGAATAGGTAAAGGTGCCTGCTGTCTTTTGGATGATGCGTTCCAGCACCATGATGACAATTTGAGATTGAAATTCATCAATGCTCTTTACATTTTTCAGCAGACTGCCCAGGAATGTGGGCGGTTTTTCCGGGAAAATGTACTTCGATACTTGGAAAAGCAAAGGGTGGTCTGCATATTTATTCAATGCAGCAATCGCTTCCTCGTCGTTGTAAGGGCGAATTTCTTCAAATTCTGATAAATCAGTTGCCATATGCTTAGGTTTTAGTAAATAATCGAACTATCGCCATAACTCAAAAAACGATAACCGTTTTCAAGGGCGTGTGTGTATATTTCCTGCCAATTTCCACCCGTAAAGGCCGACACAAGCAACAGAAGGGTGCTTTGGGGCTGGTGGAAGTTGGTAATGAGTATATCAACTAGGCGGAATTGAAAGCCGGGCACAATGATGATGCGTGTGCCCAAGGTAAGTTGCTCCTGACCTGTTTTTTCCAAATAATACAGCAGGGCGTCCAAACTTTCAGTCGTCGTGTATGAGTAGGCTCTTTCATAGGGAGCCCATTGGGGAATATCTGTCGGAGCGCCGTTCTCAATGCATTGAACACCAGCATAATACAGTGACTCCAAGGTCCTGACAGAGGTGGTGCCGACAGCGACCAATTTGCGGGTTTGAGTGGCACTTTTATCTCGGAGTTTGCGCAACAGTTCCTTGCTGACTACAAAGGGCTCACGGTGCATGGTGTGTCGTGACACCTCATCATCTTTCACGGGGAGGAAAGTACCGGCACCCACATGGAGGCACACCGTTTCTTTCTCTATGCCTTTTTCGCTTAAATCAGCCATCACTTTTTCAGTGAAATGCAGACCGGCTGTCGGTGCCGCAACGGAGCCGCGCGTCTGTGCATACAAGGTTTGGTAGCGTTCGATATCGATGTGTTCGCTTTCGCGTCCCAAATAAGGGGGAATGGGAATGGTACCACAGATTTCCAACACACGGGAGAATTCGGTACCGTCAGCCCAATGAAATTCCACGATGCCGGTTTGTCCCTCGCGCTCAATCAGAGAAGCTTGTAGTCTCAAAGCTGCCACACGGGCGTCATTTTCGGGGTTGTAAAGCGTCAGGATATCACCTTTCCAGCGTTTAGCGTTGCCGATGATGCACTTCCAGCGACAGCACGCTGTTGAAGCAAAGTTGCTGACATATTCGGCAGGACTGTCCGGTTCTAGGCAGAAAATTTCGATGTGCGCACCGCTTTCTCGTACAAAATGAAGTCGCGCCGGGACGACCTTGGTGTTGTTGCAGACCAACAGAGAGCCCGGCTCGATCATTTCCGTCACATTGCGAAAATGTTTGTCTTGTATCTCAAATTTACCGGGTGCTAAACGCTTACAACAGAGCAATTTACTTCCGTCTCTTTCCTGAAGAGGGTAGCGGGCAATCCTCTCGTCGGGCAGCGTGTAGTCAAAATCTGAAATATGAAGGTCGCTTATCAAATCTTTTCCAGGGCTACAACATTTTCCACATGATGGGTGTGGGGGAACATATCGACGGGTTGCACGGCCGTAATTTTATAACGCGCTCTTCCACTTTCGTCTTCGTTGCAGAAAATCGCCAAATCACGCGCTTGTGAGGCTGGATTACAACTGACATAGACCATGCGCTCGGGGGCGGCATCCAGGATGACTTTGGCAACATCGGGATGGATACCGGCACGAGGGGGATCCAAAATAATCACGTCAGGACGACCATGTTGCTGTATGAATTTTTCAGTCAGCACATCTTTCATATCGCCGGCAAAAAACTCGCAATGGTCGATATGGTTGGCGGCTGCATTGATTTTCGCGTCTTCGATGGCTTCGGGTACATACTCGATACCAATCACTTTGGCGGCTTTGGAACTGACGAATTGGGCGATGGTTCCCGTGCCAGTATAAAGGTCATAAACCGTTTCTGAGCCACTTAGATTGGCATATTCACGGGTTACGCTATAGAGTTTGTATGCTTGTTCCGTATTGGTCTGGTAGAAGGATTTCGGGCCGATTTTGAAGCGGAGATTCTCCATTTGCTCGTAAATGGCGTCATCACCTTTGTAGAGTATGCAATCAAGGTCGGAAATGGAGTCATTCAGTTTCCCGTTGATGACATAATAAAGGGATTTAATCTCCGGAAAACGCTCGCTGACAGCATCCAAAAGGGTTTTTCGGGCTTCTGCGTCTTCGTAATGGAAACAGATAATCAGCATGATGTCGCCTTGCTGATTGTTGCGGACAAACATATTTCTGAGCCAGCCTTCCTGTTTGCGGATATTAAAAAACGAGTAGCCGTTTTCAAGGGCAAACTGGCGGATAAAATTGCGGATTTCGTTGGACGGTTCGGGCTGCAACCAGCATTTTTTGATATCCAAAACCTTGTCAAAAAAGCGTCCGACATGGAAACCGACACCGGGACAGGAGGGGATTTCTGCACCTTCTTCAACGGGCATTTCTTCCTGTGAAATCCATTTCTTATCAGAGAAGGTAAACTCCAGTTTATTACGGTAATACGTTGTTTTATCTGATGGAATGATTGAGGATATTTCAGGGATATCCAAATGGCCGATTCTTACCAGTTGATCATAGACCTGCTGTTGTTTTCCTGCCAATTGCATTTCGTAGGGAAGAGGTTGCCATTTGCAGCCGCCGCACACGCCGAAATGTTCGCAGAATGCATCAATGCGATCCGGCGAGGGCTCCACCATGCGAAGCACCAATCCTTCCATATAATTTTTCCTTTTTTTGGTAACACGTATATCCACGATATCTCCGGGCACGGCAAAAGGAACAAACAAAACCGCGTTGTCTATATGAGCCAATGCTTTTCCTTCAGCAGCAATGGCTTCGATACGTACATTTTCCAGTACGATATTTTGTTTTTTTCTTCCCATATATTTACAAATATACGATTTTTTTCCATTTAAGCGCTTCAACAGCCCTTGTTTTTACATACGATAGCGTTTTGTCGCTCAAAAAGCTCTTTTATACTTTTGCGATACAATTTATATTATGTTAAGTTGTATATAAAAAAAATTATTGACTCCCTCATTATAGACAAAGCGTTACCCCAAAAGCCAAATTCGTGATATACATATCGCTGCGTAACGTATTCTCCTTGGGTATCAGTTTATTAGCGCTGTCATATAAACGTGGTGAACCGTAATGATGAGAATTTCGGATGAAAAATTCCAGGCTGTTTTCCGGACCAATTCTCATGGCGTAACCCATACCTAACTTGAATACGGCAAATGGACGGGACATTTCTTTGGTGCGAAAACCGATACCACCGTCTATACTTACGAAAAAACGGTCATTGGAGGGATTGAGTGGCTTAAAATACCATGTTCCCCTCGCATTACATTCTATCAGTCTGACATCTTCGCATACGCCGGCGTACCCCATGACAAGACTGGCTTTTGCGTGCTCGCCCAATGTGCGCGAAAGCGTTAGAAACAATTCTCCATTGCTGAAGTATCCCCAATCTTCCGATTCGTCGTAATTCCGGAATCTATCGGCGTCGATATATCTCTTTTGATGATATTGGTAAATTGTTGGATTATAGGATGTTTCAATGCCTATGCTAAAGTTTTTCTTTGGGTAAAAATCTCGGCTTTCGTCGTATTGGTCGAAGTGATAAGCAATAAAGATATTGGGTAATATGCTTCGCCAAAGGCCGGCCATATATCCTCGTAAATGGGCCTCCCCTTCTTCGATATCCATCTTGAAACCCAGAGTCGGATTGATTTGCAGTCCCAATGAAATATTGCGATGGTAGCGATAACGCACTCCCATGATGTCACAAAGTCCTAAAATGGCGCCGTGTTCGGAATCAACGTCTGCCACATAGCCGGCACAAGCTCCGGGGCCAGAATAAAGTGTCATTCTCCCCTGCTCATATAAAGGAAAACAATAACTATATCTGGCGAAGAATCCCACGCTTTTTCTTTTGCCGAGGAATAGACCTTGTGTGTCAAGGAAAAGGCTGATATTATTGGTGTTACGATTGTTACCTATAGAATAGCTATAATTAAATCCTAAGTCTTGCACACCCCCTTCCAAACTAATGGAAATAGGGCGGATTTGAACGGGCGCCATTGGGGGTGATGCTTGGGTTTTTGTTTGCGCAATAAGCATCCCCGACGCCCAGCAAAACAAGAGCAAAATCATGTGTAATCGTAAACGCATGCACAAAATTAGCTAAAAAACGGAAATATTTATTTATTTTTGCGAGATTGTATAAATTGACCTATTTTGGCAGATAATGTAAATATCTTACTTCCCCTTCCGGAAAGAATGCGTCCAACGACTTTGGATGCCTATTTTGGGCAAAAACATTTGGTTGGGAAAGGTACCGTTCTTCGCAATATGCTGGATAGCGGTAATTTGAGCTCATTTATACTATGGGGGCCTCCGGGTGTGGGTAAGACGACCCTGTCAAAAATCATTGCCAAGACGCTTGACAGGCCATTTTACACCCTTTCAGCCGTATCTTCCGGTGTGAAAGAAGTGCGTGAGGTGATTGAGAGTGCCAAACGAGATAAAAACGGGATTTTTGGCAGCAAATCCACTCCGGTTTTATTTATTGATGAGATTCACAGATTTAGCAAGTCACAACAGGATGCCTTGTTGGGCGCCGTGGAAGATGGCACCATTGTCTTGATTGGTGCTACGACTGAAAACCCTTCCTTTGAGGTTATCTCTCCCCTTTTGTCCCGTTGCCAAGTCTTTGTTCTGAAAAGTTTGGAGGTAAATGACCTGGATGCGCTGCTACAAAGAGCCTTAAAAGAGGACTTTGTTTTGTCATCCAAAGATATTCAGGTGCAAGAGACGGACGCGCTCTTCCGTTATTGCGGTGGCGACGCCAGAAAACTCCTGAATATCCTTGAAATTGTGGTTAATTCGGCCTCTGAAAGCCCTGTAATTATAAGTAACAAAAGTGTTACATCTGCTCTGCAAGAGAATGTTGCCATATATGATAAGAATGGAGAGATGCATTACGATATTATCTCTGCTTTTATCAAAAGTGTGCGTGGATCGGACCCCAATGCGGCCATTTATTACTTGGCGCGCATGCTTTCAGCGGGCGAAGATCCCCTCTTTGTAGCGCGTCGTCTCTGTATTTTAGCCGCCGAAGATGTGGGGCTTGCCAATCCCAATGCCCTCTTGTTGGCCAATGCTTGTTTTGACATTGTCAGCAAAATCGGAATGCCGGAAGCACGTATTCCTTTGGCTGAAACGACCATTTATTTGGCTTCTTCTCCCAAAAGTAACAGTGCCTATATGGCTATCAATAAGGCTATGGAGTATGTAAAAAAAGATGCGACAGCATCAGTCCCCTTATATTTAAGGAATGCACCGACCAAATTGATGGAAGAATTGGGCTATGCGGATGGGTATAAATATGCCCACGATTACCCCGGCCATTTCACAGATTTAGAATTTATGCCGGAAACATTGAAAGGAACTGTCTTTTACGAGCCTTCCTCCAATAAGCACGAAGATGCTTTGAAAAACTATTTGGAATCCTGTTGGCCTAAGTATTACAAGAAGTAATTTTCAGGCGTACAGGTACCTAAAAGCTTACATTATACTTATTATATATGTTG
>JAEIGA010002981.1_pt1 | contig 26679 bp, 18 predicted proteins | sample 9270691 | NCBI WGS metagenome assembly JAEIGA01 (sample SAMN17057246, study PRJNA624740) | gut metagenome | biome: biome; isolation source: fecal sample | host: Bos grunniens | place: China: Xizang | collected 2019 | reverse complement strand
TATTATTAAATTATTTAAAGTCTTATAAATTGTAATTATTAATACCCTGCACCATATACTAACACTACACCCACTCTTGCTCCTGCACCATCAGTATCAAAAAATTTTACAGTAAAATTAGTACTGCCCACATTAACAAGATTAGCTACATAATTATTATCCGAGGTAGCATCAGTTGGTTGACTTTGAGGTGAGCACAAAGCATATGGGGTTTTTGTAAATGGTTTAACCCAACTAAAAGTACCAATGCCATTATTTGTAATATCTACTGTTACGTATTGTTCAATCCAACCATCTGAGTAAATACGGTAACCGTGAAATACATTTGAAACTGATTCTGTTACATAAGATTTTAATGAATTTTCAGTTAGAACATGTTTTCCACCCCAAGTCAAAACTCCATTTTTATTTCCTCTTAAATCTACATAATCTGTACAATCTTCATTTTTTGAACATCTCAAAATAAAATCTCCTGGTATCTCCGTGTCATCTAAACCGCACAAATATAATCTAGCGCCATTTTTTCTAAAAATGGCATTTCTTCCAGTGGTCACTGTTAATTCAGTGGAAATTTCACCCTTAGATTTAGTTACATAATTCAAATTATCAAGTCTAAGACTCTCAACATCTAAATTAGAAGGATTTATAATCGTATTAAAAGCATAAACACCAATAAGAATTGTATTGGTTTCTGGAGTAACATGTGTGGAATTTCCGTAAATGGAATTAGATTTTTGGGCGCTAAATTCAATATTTCTTCCATCTTCCCAAGTTTCTACTTTTGCTTCCATACCTATTGCTCTAGGACCGCTCGACGTTGTTGTTTGGTGGAAAGCTCCATTATAAGGATGAAAAATTTTTGATGGGTTAGTGTTAACCATTACGTTATCTGTTATATTCACAGAACCAGTAATATTCGGTAATCCTTCTTTAGTGTATCCACCAGCCGTTTCATTAGCTTTCAAATATCCCTTGAAAGAAGGCATTCTAAATGTATTATCATCAACCTTAGCATAGAACGAAACATTGCCATTGTTTGCGGTATAAAGACTTTGCCATTCCTCTTCTGTTTTGAATCTATTATTTGTTTCTACCCAATTATAAAGTTCAATGTATGTTTCTTTTGAAACTGTTTGACCCAAAAATGGCAAACCTCCCATCGGAATGATACCGTCCATTGAAACCCACTGTTCACCGACATTATGACCAGAAACAACAGAATCAATTTCTTTTCCATTTAATAATAATTTTCCATCTAATGTTAAATTGCCTGTAAAATTATTATTTCCAGTAAAGGTATTATCTTCATTCAGTTTAGCAAAATTGCTTGTATCAATGCTTTCACCAGAATTACCCGTCCCGGGAGATGTAGAACCAGTGTCTCCACCTCCTTCGGGAAGAGGGATATCTGTTCCTTGATAAATTTCAACAGCAGCGCCATTAGCAAGAAGTAATCTCGCTCCATTAAGAACAATGTCGCTGTTACAAATCATCCCACCATTGAAGGTCACATATTGTGTAAATGTATCTAAACCAGTAAAGGTTATATCTCCTGAAGCGTCCAACGTACTTCCTCCGAGTTCTTCGCCGTTCCAAGTAATTTTACCATCAGAAGAAGATGAAAGCGTTCCTGACTCAAATACAATCGAAGGAACATATAAGGCTTCTTTAGTTAATTTTGTCTCATTCATTGCTCAATTGAAAATTTAATTTGTTGAACTTCCTCTACCGTCGTAGCAGCGTTAATCATATCTTCTAACTTCTGTTGATAACCGACGAGACGATATGCATATTCATTCATCATATTGGAAGCATAAGTAATTCTCTGCATTTGTTCTTCCAAAGAAATACCACGAACAGTTGCTAAAGCCTTTACCCATTGCGCATCATATTCCTGAGAATCGATATTTTCTGTGAGAAGTTTTACTCCATTTTCCTGTCTTGCCCATGTTTCCATTTCAGCATCAGAGAAACCAGTTTTTAACTGCTTCATATAAGAGTTTGTAGCATTACGGATTTCATTCAACTTCTGTTCCTTAGCAATTTCTAATTTGATTATCCAATTTTCGGTTGTGCTATCCCAAACATAATCTGAGCCAGGATAGGTATTCTCTGTATAGAATGTCTTATGCTGACCCCATTTAGCTGGTTCCACATATTTTAATGTTCCATCAGATTTCTTCCAAGCCTTGATTCTTTCTTCAAATCCGTGTTTCTTCATGATAGAAGGAAACTTATTGAAGTTAGAAATGTTTTTATAATTCTTCGGGGCTTCAATGATTCTACCGTCTTCTAATTCTTTAACAAAAATACTCATAACTTATCCTTCTATCTTTACCGCAACATTACCGACAATCAAATCCTTTGCAAAACGCTGGAATGCTAATACATAGAAATAACCGGCTTGAATATCAGGTACTCCATAAAGCCATTTGATGGTCTGAGTCGGCCAGATAACACCAACATTTACCGTTTCATCTAATTCTCTCAAATCAACAACCAGATAACGGCAAACCAATTTAGAACCCATTTCAGTGGGAGTATCAAATTTTATTTCCAGAACCTTGCCATCTTCATTTGAAACCAAAACATCATGTGTTGCTATAAGGTATCTATTGTTGCAGTCGTCGCCAAAACTCAATGTGATATCATTGAACTCTACTTCGTCATAAGATTCCGAACCAGCGTCTGCTCCTTCTACTTCTTCATCCAGTACGGTAAGTTCCTTAATAGTAAGATTTTCAATATATCCTGTCTTTGCCTGAATGTTATCTACATTGTCTAATGACAGATTTCCAAGTTTTACTTCATTTGCTATTAGAAGCGGTGTGGAAACCTGCGTCTGATTAATAAATGTTTGTGCTACCGGTTCAATCATTGCTGTAATAATTATTTAAGGAAAATAATAAGGGTTAAAAAGTTAAAATTAAATATAATGTAATGATTAAATTAAACAAGCATGGATTGATTTCCAAACGATTAATTGCTCCAGAATTCACAGTGGGTAATACCTTTGTAGAGGGAGGAGGGACATCCGAAGAACTTGCCGTATTGAGTCTTACTAATGAACAACTCGCGGCTCTTTCTTATATCGTTAATGGAGAAGGAAGAATTATTCCCGTGGGTGAAGATGGAACATTTGATACCAAAATCGGTCACAGTTATTGCATCAGACACACAGACGATTTGACTCTTCATGAAGCGTGGTTGAGCAATGACGAAAACTTATATGTAAAGAGATATGGAAGCGGTCAATTGCTTTTCTTTGCCACTTCTGAAAAGTGTAAGATAAATGACCCATCTTACATCGTTACCGAGGTTTTTAGGATGGCCGCTCTGAACGATTTTGTCGATTGGAGCGGCATCTCAACTACACAAGCTTGGTTTAAGGAAATTGAAGTTGAACTCACTGAATTGTTGGGGTCTAATGATAATTTTATTTTAGAGATTGTCAGTGAGAATACGTTGGTGGTACATACTGACCGCTTGGTTGATACCCAGTTTGAAGCAGTGACCGCTTTACTTGAGCAAGTGGTACCGCAGAATATCGAAGTTGAGCGAAAAAATTATATTTTACCTGTTGGATATAAAGCAGTTGAATATCTTGAATATGCTGGAAATAAAACGGGATTTAGGTTCGAGAATGTGATGGGGCTAGGTTTTATTCAAGAATCTGAATTTATGCTTACTGCCAACCATGCGGGACGAATACTATTCATGAACGGAACCTTTAATGAATGGTGGTCTTTTGGTCAGACAGGACAGAATAAGGTCTCTGCAGCATTGGGTAATGGCATTTATTGTTCTAACAATACAAAATATAAAATTGTTTATACTTTCGATGAAAACAAAGTCCAAACCATAGAGTGCGACGGACAGACCAGCATTTATTCAGAAGATAGCGGAAATTATCCCACTGGAAATGAAAAACGTTGGGCAGCTTTTCCTGAAATAAGCACTAATCAATTTTTTGCACGATTGTATTCATTAAAAATGGCATGTGCGCGACATGGAATTAATATGAAATTAGTACCGTGTCTTGATGACGTTGGTGCCCCATGCTTGTTTGATGTTGTAAATTATGAAACTTACTATAATCATGGTTCTGATGATTTCCTTTATCCAACCGACAGCACAACTTATGCCTTGCGCCGCGTCCTGCCTGATTGGGGTCAGCTTACACCACACGGCTTGCGCCGCCTTTATCATACCCCCGAGGGCTACAAAGGCGAGCTATATGATTACGCATTAGAGAACGGCTACAAGCCTATTATCGAGTCAGAAATGCCCGAGGAGGGCTACTGGACACCCAAGTGGCGCGAAACAGAGGGCGAGATTGTTTTGGAATGGGTGGAGACTGGGCCACCCATGGATTTAGAAGATTAAACTAATTAAAATCCCCAAGGAGTTTTCCAAGGGGATTTTTAATTTATTCTTCTGTATTTTCGTTAGTGTAAGACCCTAATTTATTTCCAATCGTTGCGAAAGTTCCGAATCCTTCATAAGTTCCTTCAAAATCATTATTATACAGGAACTCTCCTTCACCATCGTTGTAATAAGCAACATTGTTAATGAGGTCATACATACAAGGTTTTTGTTTAATATCGTCATATACCGGGACGAAATCACGAACTATTTGGTCTCCTTCAGTAATTTTAGCACGATAAATTTGATAAGAAGATTTTAAAGGAATATCGTTGTAATTATGTAATGCAAATAAGTATAAATCTTTTGATGGATTAAAGCTTAAATTATCTGTGATATTACTTTGACTATTATCTGCTGCTAAGCTGTTTGCTTTAACTATTCTATCATTTAAAAAATTAATATAAGTTTCATATCTAAACGCTGGAATTCTACCTACATTTACATTAAATTTAACCCACTTATTCCAACCATAAAAAGAGTTACTACTTCCATAATTTGAAGAAGCTTGAGTGCCAATTACTGGTGCTGCAAAAATAGTATTTCCTGAAGTTTCTCTCATTCCAAACGGTACTAGATATACATTAGTTGAAGCATTCCACGCACCATTTTCAAGGCGGTCATGTGCATCCATCGCATCTATATAAAGACCAGTATTGTTAGTAGGAATATATCCAGTTTTAATAAATTGAGTACCATTACTTTCTAAGTATTTTAATTTAATAAAATTAGATGGAATATCTAATTCTTTACAATAATTAAATTGTCCTTCACCCTGATTATAATATGCTACATCATTAATAATATCATACATGCATGGTATATTATCACTATCTAAACATGGTATATAATCTCGAACTATATCACCATCTTGAGTAATCTGAGCTCTATATATTCTTCCTCTCCACTTACTATGATTATCATTAATACCATTATCATAATTGTGAGAGAATAACCATAATGGTAAATTATTAGATTCTATAGAATTGCTAAGAGAGACTTCTGCTCCTTCTTCATTTTCAATATAAAAGCCTGCTTCACGAGAATTAAGATAATTTAAAGTAGCTATATATGACTCCGCCGACCTTTCTCTGGTAGCTCCATACATGTTAGCGGTTGTCACAGTTCCCCATGCTGCCATAACATTTAATCTATTCAGCTCAGTAGAATTAATATTAGGGATAACAATTCTATTAGTTGTTCCATCTTCATTTGTATAAGTGCTTCCAATACATTTTTGATAACCCTTTGATAGAGTTAATGCTTTAACTAATAATCCAGTTTCATTATCTGCAATATATTCTGTGTCAATAAGTTGTGTCCCATCACTCTCAAGATAAACACATTTTTTAAATCCGTTAGGCAAAGAATATTCTTTTCTAAGAGGAGCATAATCATAAGTAACTGGAGGTAGAAAGTCGACTCCTGTTACGCTATAGAATGGTTGTTGAGTAACCAAATCAAACATACATGGTCTTTTATTTGGGTCTAATACGGGAACAAAGTCACGAATTAAAATATCATTATCCCAAATCTTACACATATACATACGAATTTTAGCATCATGAGGAGAATTCCCCCAAGTAGAACCAAACAAATAACTGTTTCTAGCGCAAGTAAATGTTTCTTTTGTAAATGTATATAGTAATCTACCGTCTTCGTAAAATTTATTTTTATCAATTATAACATGATAAGTATGTCCAAGTTCAGTTTCAATAACTCCTGGATAGGCACCTTGAGAACCATAGTCTATTAAACGAGTGGTACCATAGGCACCATTGTAATTATATGACATCATAAAATATGGTCTGTTACCAGTGTTATGACCAAATACAAAATTTACCCATCCGAATGCCAAAGGTTTATAAATAAGCTCTATTTTTGAATCTCCTGTAAGTTTCACCCCAGTATCTATATGCTGTTGTGAACTAGATTGGATATAAGGGAGAACAGTGCAATCATCTAAAGTAAATGGGTATGAGAAACTTCCAGTCCCGGCATTATAAAATGCTTGTTGTGACACTAAATCATACATGCAAGGAATATTGTAGTTATCAATACATGGAATGAAATGCATCTTTAACTCATTATTTTCTGTTATTTTTGCTTCGTATATTTTACCTTTCCATGGTCTTGATAATTTGCCAGCGGTATTGGCACCAAATAACCATAAAGAGTATGTTGGAGTAAAACTCAAAGTTGGTAAGTTTTCCGTCTTATATAAAATTTTATCTTCTACTGAAATTTGAGCTTTTCTATCATTATAAAAATTTGTTTGAGCTTCGTGTATAACACTTCCGTGAGTAGCATATTCCCAAACATACCATCCTCCCCATCCATATCCTATTGAGGTGGATGTATCTTTAGGCATACGAGCAACAAAAAAATGAGTTGAAGTATTGGTCATCGACGCCAATGCAACACCATCACCACTAATATCTTGTACTGCTTTTACGTATAGCCCGGTTGTATTGGAAGGTATATAATTAGTATTAATATATTGTGTTCCGGATGCTTCAAGATACTCAACTCTTCTAAAATCATCTGGCAAAATTATCTGTTCCTCTTCGCTCATCTTTGTCGTTATTTAAGTTTAAACTGAATCACCAACACCAAAAGCACCACTTGGCCATTTTCCAGTTATTACCCATCCTTTATAATTAAAATCTGTTCCATTTAAAGCCTCTACATTATCGGATGGTCCATTATTCATTAATCCTAATAAAGATAAAAATCGCCCCGCCCCAACTCCTGTCATACCCAAATATAGTCGGTGTATTTCTGTATCATCAGTATAATCTGGTATTGAGTTAAGAATCATCAAAATTGACTCAGCCCAGAGGTAACAACCATAAAACATATCGGGAGCATCAACCAATGACGAAAGTTCGGCTTCAAAAGTTGTCATTTCCGAACAGTCATAAAACATTCTTGTTCCATTTTTTAATGAAGTTAATGGCGATTTCCAAATTTTTAAATTTGTATTACCATTCATTAAATCAGTTCCATCAACTATCTTTCCACTATCTATTATGCATATTTCTGCCATATCTTTATTGAGTTACTGTTTCTCCTTCATCATCGTAAGCAATTCCATTTTCTACTCTTACTATTATTTTTTCTTCTGCTGTTAATTCATTATAAGCGGTAGAGTTCCAGCTACTTGCATCTGGTATATATTTGCTTCCTTCTACAATATCATAAGGTGGCAATTCTGGCATTACGTAATCCTCATAAACCTTATATAAGAAATCATTACCACTTGTATCTGCATTGTAGTATGGCTTACCCTCTATCATTTCATACATACAAGGTTTACCATCTGGGTCTAAAGCCGGAATGAAGTCTCTGATGATTTGGTCTCCTTCTGAAATTTTGGTGCGATAAATTCTGCCATTCCATTGGCGTTCCAGTGTTCCGTTGTAATTTCTTCCAAACATGTATAATGAATGGGAAATCGTTGGTAATTCTGTTGTTAATGCCTTTGTAACAGAAGTTCCCGCATTATTAATGGCAACTGCTTCTTTAGTAATTGTTCCATTAATTGGATAATTTATATAAGATTCAAATACTGTGTTTTGTTTGCTAAAGTTGGTCCACTCGGTCGTTGTTCCCCAACCATGGTAATTTCCATTGCTGCGCAGCGTCGGAGGATAATAATAATTGGAATTGGTTCGTACTGCTATTGAACATCCGTCTACAGTTTCAGTTATTCTTTTTGCTATTATCCAAGTACCGGTTGTATTAGTTGGAATAATTTCTGTATCAATATATTGATTATTAGCGTCAGATTCCAAATATTCACAACGTCTATAACCATAGGGAAGAGTTATAGAATCTAACTCCAATTTAGCAATTTTTTCAGGATTAATGACTTCATTTTTCGTAATACTTTGTGTCCATTGAACTGTAATTGTCCACCCTTTATAAGTTTCGGGTTCAGCATCTAATGTTAAAGTCGGAGTATATGCAGAAGAAAGTTCTCTGAGTTTGTATTGAATATCTTTATCACATTTTAAATCAATATGAATACCAATAGCTATACGATGTGACTTACCATCTGTATATGTCGGAAGAGCATTACAAAGTTTAATAACAGAAGGTTTATCTAACTGACAATTATAAAACATATTATATGCATCATTTAATTTAGGAAAATTAAAAGATTCATAGTCCGGATATAATTGTTTTAAAGATGTACACCCAGTAAAAGCGTAATTTGCATTTGTCATTTTACTCATTTCATCATGAGTTTGAAATGAAGTAAGGTTTGGATTTGTGTCAAATGCATTAGTGAAGGTTACAACATTTTTAAAACTTAAATTAGGTGGACATGTTGCAAAGTTATTATGTCCAAAAAGCATTTGAACATTTGTGGCATTTGGAAACGAATAATTGTCATCATATGATACCCCTTTATTCGAATAAAAAGTATAATTAAGTGTTGTACCATTATTAATAGCTTCGTAAAAAGGAACAGTAGTATTTCCTTCACCCGCAGCCATGCTCTCTAATGCACCGTTAGAAAATAAATGAGTAAATGATGTTGTTTTCGGATTAAAATTTTTGGGGTATTCACTAATTTTAGAGTATGCAAAAAGATACTGACACCCTGTTAAATTATTAAAATCCATTTCTAATTCAGTAAGACGAGTCGTACCATTTGTACCAAACATCTGATTAGCAACGGCTAATTTAGGTGTTTCTGCTTTAAATTTCGTTATTTTGCTATTATTAAAAGCGTTAGTATTAAGAGACGTCAAATTCTCTAATGAATATTCCCAGCTACCATCTCCCTTAATATCATTTTTATAATCCGCATCAGTGCTGATAATATCATTATTATTAACACAGTTGTAATATTTGAAGTAATGACTATGGCCAAGCGGTCTTACCTTTGAAATAGAGCCAATCATAATTATTAGTAAAGATATGCGATTGAAGCAATGATTTTCTTAGGTTCCTGACGGAAAACAATACGATAATTTTTAGAAGGTAAAAGTGTCGGGGCGGTACCTGCTGCATTATCAATCCAATATGTATTCGCTGGCCACTGATGATTAGTAGGAACCGTAGCAGGAGTTGTGAACCATAATTCACAAGTTTGCACTAATCTACCTTCAGCACTAAATGTTATTAATGACAAATTAGTGGTATTAGAAATTTCACCAATATCATAGCAAATACCATTATTAAATGAAGATGGGATACCTTCGACATAACGATACCCGCTAGCTCCATTGTTTTCAATTACTGTTCCATCGATTAAATCTTCAAATGTAAGAGTACCATTAGAAACAACAATATTATTATTAAATGTAGTTTGTGCATTAAAGGTATTAGCAGAAGAGAAAATATTTTCTGCATCAGTATAAGCGTAATTCTTTGATTGTAATTCACTTACATCTGATTGTAACTGTGCGATTTCTTCTTTATTTGCACTATTTTCTTCTAAATTAGTGATACGTGTTTCATGGTTAACTACTATACCATTTTTTACGAAAACAGTACGAATATCACGATTGCCATACCAATTAGAACCATGTCGGACCGTACCTGAACCTGAATAATTTACATAAGTTTTAATATAGTTAGATGATGCTGGAATTTCAGTAGAACCGCTGGATGGAGCAGATTCAGTTAAAAATAATTCAAGTCTATAATTATCAGGAACTATTATAGGATTATTGGTAAACTTCCAAATAGCGACGTCTCCTTCAGACCATGTAATAGCTTCATCTGATAGACCTATATATGTTTTAACATCAGATTGGTTAATAATCCAGACTGCAAGATGAAGAGCCTTTGGACTATCATTTAAAGCAGGAATTCGTATTTCATCTATTTCTATATTATGAGGAATCTTGGCAACAGCATAATGAATTGCATCGCATTCTCCGTCATCGCTTGCATCCTTGGCTAATTCATACTCATATCCGATAGCAGCTAAAGTTGCTTCTGTTTTAGCTTTATCGGCGAATTTATTATTAGCTTCAGTCTTCGTAATATGGCTTTGTGCAGTCGTTGTTAAATTTGCAACATTGCTTAATATCTTATTAATACGAATATCATTATAGGATATTTCATCTATTACACCTCCTGTAACTTGATTATAATTTACAGTTAATGCCACTACCCAGTTTTGAGTATTAGTAGCAGAAGCATAAATCATGCAATCGTCATCGTCATAATTAACATTATTATTAAGTTTAATAGGACGAGCACGGAATGAAAGACAGTTTTCAGTTGTAACTATATTAGGAATGGTCGTCTTAGCAGTTACCAATCCTAAGCGGATTAACTTGTAATTTTCAGGAACATAAAAGTCGCTAAAATTAAATGTAACATTATGTTCGCCACTACTAGAGTCGTTAAAGGAACCAGTTTCTACTGAATATGCAGAATTAAGCACATTCCCTTCTTCATTAATAACTTCGATGTAAAGATAACCACTATTATTTGCACCCGCTTGGTAGTTATATGGGATAGTAATAGAAGTAATATGTGCATCGGTAATAAAATGATCCTTAGAATATTGGATACCCTTAATAGACGCATTATCTAATGTTCCATTTACTGTATTTGTGTTAAAAGTTAATCCTTCTGTAAGAATACCCTTAACTGCATTATCAATGCTTTCTAAGACATTATTTCCCTCGCTACTACCAGTTGTGATTTCAAGCTTAATAATAGCAGAATTCGCTATTTCAGCTTCTCCCCCTTGATTGATGCGTACACGACTATTGCCATATGTGTTTGCAGCATGTGTAATAGCAGAGGAGAAATTAATTGAGTCTGTTCTATTGGTATATGATGGGTTTTCTAATGACGGATTTGTTGACATCAATATATCAACAATCGAGTAATTAGAAGGAATAGTAATGTTGTTAAATTTAAAATCGCTATACTGTACAGGTTTATCATATATAACTGCATCAGAACGATATATTGTACCATCTACATTAAGGTAGAGATAACGAGGGGTAGTATCAAAAAGAGCAGTATGTCCCGTATTATGGAATATTCTTACATTAGAAATTGTACCAGATGCGAAATAAGGATTGGCGATACGAGCGGCTACTACCTGACCGATTGCCCCGGTTCCTTCCATATTTGAGACAATCTGTTGTTTCTGGCCGAGTACTAATTCTTTAATTTCAGCCAGTTCTGCGCTATTAAGACTTTCTCTGCCAATTTCTACGTTATTAGCAGAAACAGAAGCTGTATGAATAGTAGGTGAATTTAGCTCAGTCGCATATACTGTCTTTTCTATCGTTATATTTTCTTTAAACGTATTTTCAGTATCAGTATACGCATAATTTTTAGTCTTTAAAGCCTGAATTTGAGGATTGAGCTCATTATAAAGTGTACCAACTGAAGAATCAACACGATTAAGTTCAGTATTAAGGTTGAAAATATCAGTGTCAAGTTTTTCAATATCATCTTTATGTTCTTGAACTAATCCACCTTCACGAGCTTCATATACGACCGATGCATCAATAATCCAGTTCTCTGTTGAACTCCCACTATAAATTAAACATTCATCATCATCAAATCTGACATCACTTCCGATTTTCAGAGGACGACTTCTAAAGCTAAGACAATTATTTCCATTAGAGAAATCTGGTTCCTTTTCAGTGTCTGCAACTAAGGCAAATCTTATAATATGATATTCCTTGGGAAGAGTTAAGTTCTTAAATGTAAACACTGCTGGAGAACCGTCACTGCCGAATCCGAATGTATTTTCAGAATATGCTTTTGTTAAGCGATTAAAGTCTGCATCACAAACTTCGACAAAGAGATAACCTTCATTAACGCTGGAACCATTATATGAGTACGGGAAAGTTAAAGAAAGAAGTTTGCCATCAGCAATAAAATGAGCAAATGAATATTGAAAACCAGTGATTGTCGCATTATCTAAATCAGCTCCAAATGTATTAACATTAAATGTTTTTTCTATAACTTCTCCAAGAACAATATCACGAAGACCAGCATCTTGCGGATTTTTTAATGAATCAACTGAATTGTCAATATAAGAAATAAGATTTGTTCTTTCGCTCGGATTAGTCTTATCAACATTAACTAAAATTTTCTGAGCATCTAAGATAGAAGTATCATGAACAACTGTTTTTAGACTCGTAAAAGTTTTATTATATTTTCTGCTCATTTTTATATGAATTATTTAGGAATTAAGCAATGATATTAGCCGGTATATTTTCTATTGAATCAACATGAATCCATTTGGTTTCATCCTTAAATCCATTTTCCGGATAGTGAATGTTTGTAGCAATATATGTATGACCATTAGCCACTCGATAATATACCCCAGATGGTACAATTGGATTACCGTCTTCATCAGTTTTATCCTCATAAAGATTGGTGACGACCGTCCATCCCTTTAAAGTCATTAACTTAAAGTATTCATAAATGATAATTGCTTTTTCTGCTTTAGATAAAACAGAAGTATCTTTCCAAGTTATCATAATTTCACCAATATTTTCAGGAGAAATCGTAAGAGTTGCAGCAACTGGTTTTGTATCTTCTACTTCATCAGACCACTGAGGAATATAATGTTTATATGTTAAACCGTTTGCCCACACAAATGTTTTAGAGCCGTCTGCTTCAATCTTATGTTCATTAATCTTTGGAAGTGTTTCTGCAATAATTCTTACTGAATCTAATGTAAGATTTGTATTTTCAAACATGCCAGCACCATCAAGAAGATTACTAAAGGAAGCAAGTACATTTGTTATAGAAGAGTTGGCAAACATATTAGTTGCTTTATAAAGATAAGGCACATGCGACGAAAATGAGGTAATTGTAGAGTTTTCGAACATCGCATCTGTTTCAAAAACATTATCTAATGCAGAAGCAAACGTCTCCATCTTAGATGTATTTTTAAACATCTCTTTTGCACTGGAAAGAGAAGGCATGTCATTATTAAATAATGTAATAGTAGAACCTTTAAACATAGAATCGCCAACTAACAGCGAGTCAAGTTTACAAGTTAAACTACTAATGGAAGAGTTTTCAAACATAGAGACACCAACTTCTAAATTACTCAAATCACCATTAAAATACGTAAGGGATGGAGTGGCCAAGGTATTAATAGCCGATTTAATTCTATTACATTCAATATTAAGAACTAATTTACCAGTAGAATCAAGCGCTTTATTATATTGAACTTGAGCAATTGAAGATTTTGTAATATCATCAATAGAAGCGTTTAACCACTTACAACGAACCATATTATCACCATCGACCATCTCTACACTACGCCCCCAGATATCTTTATCGGTCTTGTTAGTTCCGCGTTCATCATAAAGGTCAATTTTAGCTCCCTCAATTGTTTCCTCAATTAATTCCAGAATATTTTTACGTTGAGTTACTTCGCCAACCCCAGGATAAATCATTAGTTTTTTCGCATCAATGATATTGCCATCAATGGTAGTCGCTTTTAGTGCCGCTGTCTTTGTAGTATATAACTTGCTCATTGTCTCTTCCTAACGTTAATTACTTTTATTTAATAAAGAAAAGGCAGGTCATATGACCTGCCTTTTAATAAGATTAACTTATCATTTATTCAGCTGGATTATAAACTAAAGTAAGGTTCCAACCCTTATCGTATAATCGCTTTTCAAAGTCCGCTAAATCGACATATACCCCGGTAGACGATAAGAATGAGTCTATGTTACTACTTGCACAATTGATACCTATTGTAATATCCTTAGCTTCTGTTTCAGGATAATATGGAAGAGTTTCTGCAATATACATTACAGAATCTGCATCTAGTTTACAGTTAGTAAACATATCTCTGGCTTGCTGTAATGAAGGAAGGGCGGCATTAAATGATGTAAGATTTACACAATCTTTGAACATCTCGGTCCCGTTAACTAATGATTGAAGGTCGGATTCAAATGAAGTCAAAGCTGGATAGATAGTTTCTTCTTCAGAAATTACCTGAGATGCGAACATATTAACTGCACTTCTTAATACTGGCATATCCAACGTCCATTTTTCAAACTGAACTGCACCCATCATGCCATCTGCAGTTTCAAGATTATCTAATCCCTTCACATTAAATGTTGATAAAGTGGCACCAAAATTATCTTCGTTAGAAGCAAACATATTATCACCAATAATGAGTTGACCTAAATCGCCGCTGAAGGTTGTTAATGGAGTACCGCTAAACATTTCAGATGCAAATTTTAAACCAGGGCAATTAAGAGAACATGTTGCAAGTGAAGTATTTTTAAACATGTACTCAGCCGTTTTTAATAACGGTGTATTAATAGAAATATTGTTTAAAGACTTACAATTCTCAAACATCGAATCGGCAAAGGCAAGGTTAGGACAATTTAAATTAAATGTCTCAACAAGCGTATCAGCAAACATTCTAGTACCATTTACAAGACTTGGTAACAATGAAGAAAAAACTGTTAACGATGTGTTCTTAAACATTTCAGTACCATCTTCTAAATTATCCAAATCTGCACTAAAACTGTTTAATGATGTAAAATCTGCAAACATTCTTGAACCGTTAACGAGAGATTCAAGTGAACCACTGAATGATTGTAACGATTCGCACCCGCTAATAAAATCTTCAACTGATACCAGTGATGGAGCATTTATATTAATAGACGTTAATTGTTTACAATTCTTAAACATGTAGTCGGCTGATGTTAACGATTGGAAATCTGCAACTCCCCCACTAGCCCCGCTGATAGATGTAATCGAACTATTTTCAAACATTGAAATAGCGCTATTAAGCGATGGCATATCCGCCTGAAAATCATCAATTACAGTAAATCCTTGCATAAACTTATCGCAAGAGGTGGCCGTTTCAAATACAAATTTAGTCGGTACACGATATTTTCTTGTAATATCGTTAGTTACGACTGTATCAGTATACGTACCATCAGAATTATATCGACGTTCAATAACTTCTTCAGACTCTACTACTTCTTTAACCTTGTCATAAAAAATTACATTATACATATTTTTGTCTTTCTATTAGTTAACTACCGCCATTACGAAATTTTTACTTGATATACTAAGACGAAGAGCATATTGATTACCTTCCCAATTATAGAATAGCGGGTTATCCTCTTCATCCTTAACATCTTTATACTCTTCCTCTAACTCAGCTATGACGCTTGCCTTTACACCTACATGACAAACACATCCGTTAACATCCGCAATCGGACTGACATTTTTAATCGCGTTATATACTGTCTTAAAGCTACTATAATCAACTTTACTATGCATGAAAAGGGAAGTTGCATATACACCCTCCCCAAAGCTAACGCCAGTAATACTCGTAATATTCGGACAAAGAGCGAACATATTACGCACATCCGCACCTGCAGGAACACTGATAGAAGCCGAAGTAATACCATCACAACTGTTAAACATATTAATACCATTGGTCAGATGAGGATAAGAAGCAGATACATGTCCTTTAATTTGTTTACAATTTTGGAATGTCTGTCTTCCTGTCATAATATTAGGCATATTAGGTATTGTATCAATCTGAGTATCCTGATACATACCCAAAGCACTTGTAACTTCAGGAGTATCAGCAGCTGTTTTTAAACTGGTACATCCTCTGAACATATTTTTTGCAAATGAAAGATTCGCAAATGAAGCATTTACTTCTGTTAAATCAGTACAATTTCTAAACATTTCATCTGCGACTGTTAACTTATCCATTGTAAGATTAACTGTTTTCAAACGAGGACAATTTTCAAATGGTCCCACTTCAAATGCAATAACGTTAGAGAAGTTGGCAGTGATACTCTTTAAAGAAGAGCAATCTTTAAACATACCATCTATTGTTGTTAAACTCGGTGCTTCACCAAACACCATGTTTGTTAAGAAACTGCAACCTTCAAACATATTAGAAGCATCTGTGAGACGGTTCCACTGATGAGCATTATTGAAATTAACAATCATCGAATTCTTAAACATTTTTGCTGCCGTTATAGGGTCAACATTAATGTCTGCATCGAAGCTTACATGCAAACCCGAGCCGGAACCTTCTGTGTTTCTCACTGTTCTTGAACCAGCATTTAAGAAAGCATTATTTAAATTATCCGCATTTACTGCATCAAAAGTTAAAATATCCAATGGCATTACACCCTCAAACATTGATTCACCTTGTTTTAACGCATTAGCAGATACATTGATAGTTATAGCGCCATTACATCCCTTGAACATCTTGTTACCTATAGTAAGAGTTGGAATATTAAATTCTAAAGCTTTAAGTGCTTTACAGTTTTCAAACATACTAGTTCCGTCTTGAAGAACTGGGAACTTATCATGTATATCGATTACTGTCAAGTTTTCGCAATCTTTGAACATTTCAGTACCATTTTGTAAAGAATTAAATCTACCATCAACTGTGTTTAATTTTTTACAACCTGAATACATTGATGTTGCGTTTTGTAAAGAAAAATAACTCTTATTATTATCAGACTGTAATGCAGTACAATCTTTATACATACCTTCACCTGTTACCATTGTTGCCAATTCAGAAGTTGGCTGAATATTAACCAAGTTTTTGCAGTTGTACATCATATAAGAGCCATCACTTAAATCCGGAAATTTAAGTTCAGCTGTTTTATATGTAGTTCCACTTAAAGCATATCTTGCGCTGTCAACAACTGGGAATTTAAAGGGGTTTATCTGAGGTGATTTACATCCTTCAAACATATGGTCGATGACCGTTAAGGCAGTAGTTGAACCAAAGTTTACATTTTTTAAACTTACGCAATTTCTGAACATTCCAGTTGCGTTGCTCAACTGATGACTCTCATTAATGGTAAAATTAGTAAGGTTACCGCAGTTTTCACACATGTATTGAGCATCTGTGATAGCTTTGGCTTTATTAAGAGTTACCTTTTGAAGATAGATAGCATCCTTAAACATACGAGGAGCCTTTACTGTTTTAGGAATGCTAAAGATACCTTTTTCAATATAACTATTAAAATACATATCATCAGCAGAAACAAGATTTGCATAAGCTTCATTTGGTTCCCAGCCGAGATTTTTATATTTGCTTCTAGTTTTAGCCATTGCAAATTTAGCGCTAGTCATTGCTGATCTAGTAGTATACCACCTGGTAACTTCTCTGGTACTTGTAATATTCGGATGATCAAAACTATTTGTGACTTCTGCCGCATAGTTATCAAAGTTTGTTCGAGGTCCACTTGGACTAGAAGTGCTTCCACCATCATCGTCATCATCGTCAGTGGAGCCACCACCGCCTCCACCTCCCCCACCTCCACCAGGCCATACAACATCTTCTTCATCATCAATATCAGGATCATCTGGATCATACTCTGGAGGATTCGGGTAAACTGGACCTACTGGAGGTGGAATTGGAACAATAATAGTATTATCATTATCTTCTTCAACCCCGGGAATAGTTGAAACTACCTCATCATTGCTGCGTTCTAAAAGCAAGTGTGGACTCACATAAGTGCACACCGCTGCATCATTATGTAACGTATAATAAACACGCTCTTCGATTTCATCGTTATCATTATAAACGGGGTGTAGAGTCGTTCTCTTTACCATTTCTGGCTGAATGGACTCTGAAATATTTTCATTTTTATAAGTTAACGAATTTATCACGGCTTTACTCGCTTGGACTGTAGCAGAACCTGTTAAATTTTGACTCATATTTGTAAAAATTATTTAAAGGAAATTATAAAAAGAAAGACCATATATTGAATATGGTCTTTCCGTAAAAATATTAATATTTTAAAACTTACATTAAAGTACTGGTAACATGACCTTGTGTTCTCATCTTTTCACCCTTTTCTAAGTCAAGGGGTTGAGCGGTCTTTGAGAACTTTTCATCATAGTTAACTTTAAACTTAGCAGGAACTGTATCAGGAAGATTTACACCGTTATCGATACGCTTCATATGAGCAAGAAGATGACCTGGAATAGTAACCGGGTCATAATAACGACCGCCACCTAAGCTATAAGCGATAGTAATTGTAGAAGGATGAGCATTATCAGCATCAAGAGGTTCGATTGATACATTAGCTACCATGATAATAGCATCACCCGCAATTTGAGCTTCAACCATATCTGCTACTTTCTGCTGAAGGTCTGGCTGTAAAGATTTAAAGCAAGAATCACTTAAAATCTTCTTATTAAATTCGATAGTATCACCGACTGTGAAGCAACCAGCTGTATATCGGCTCATATAATGTTCAAAAACAGTCTTAAAAGGTTCTCTTTTATGCATTGTAACTTTATTTATTATTAAAAACTTAATTCCTGCCATCCCATTAGCTCTAATTCTTCTCGAGATGCGTCTAATAAATCTTCATCAAATGGACCACCCATATGTAAATTGAAACGAGTTTTAGAGAATAACATAGGGGGTACTCTATATCCTTCAATATCTTTGTGCATATTTTCAGATTTGAAATTCTTATCAATTTCATATTGGAATTTATTATATACTTTGAGCGGCATACGTTGGGCATTATATTGCTCGACAATAAAACAATCTTCCACTAAATTACGGTGTAGAACGTTCAATGCCCAAACGGTTGCCATAATAATATCATCATGATGTCCGCGTTCGGCCTGCCAGACATTATTTGATTTCTTCATAAAATGCGCAAGCTCTTCAGAAAAACGTCGGTCATGAATTTTTAAGGCCCAATTGTTACATAACCATGTTTTCATGTTTACGACAGCGGGCGCCTTTACATTATTAGTTGATATGATACCCGGTCGAAAATTTTTAGAAGACGATTTCGCTGTACCATAATTTACAAAATGTGGATAATTGTGGTCATAATATAATCGATTACAAACGTCAACACCGGTATTATTACGTTCTACTGATAGAATTGGATTACCGTACATTCTTGCTATATCGCTTACAATTGTAGTAAAATCCGTCGGGTCAATAAGATTAGAGTAATACATTGCGACTTGCTCGATTTTTGTTAAATCAGTTATATCAAATATCTGTATAACAGAAGCGTCCTTACCAAGACCTTCTGCGACGTCGACACCCATTGTATAAACTCGATTACTCTGAGGCAATTCCCATATATTCAAATTGCCTTCATAAAGTGTTTGAATCGGCTCTTTAATATCTTGTTTTAATTGTTCAAAAATGCGAATCGGGAAGGCTGAATTAGAAGAACCTAAGAAGCGACACTCATATTCTTGCTCAAACCTATCAACATCTCCGTTAAGTTCAGTTTCAATAACATTTTTCTTCCATTTCGCATCACGACCTGGGATATCAGACCAAATAACTTTTTCAGTCTTGAAATTATTCTTACCTTGTTCGGAACGAGAATAAAGTTCATAGAAAACATTATCCGTACCATTTGGAGTAGATGATACGAACATTTTCGCATCAGGAGCCATAATAAGGGTAGGAGTTACAGCTGTCCAGAAATCTCGTGCAATTGAGTCTTCTACGAAAGCGAACTCGTCAAGAATAATACACGATGCAGACTGACCACGAATAGCATTGGCAGAGGTAGGCGAAGTCAAGATACGAGAGCCATTTGCGAATTTAGCAGAAAGGTCATTCCATTCATTATCAACAGATACCTTAACCCAGTTTGGAAGCTCTGAGTATGCAAGCTTAATACGTGAAAAAATTTCCTTTGCCATTTTTTCCTTATGAGCAAGAATAATAATAAGTTGGTCAGGATGGAAGTTTGCCAACCATAATGCGTAAATTGTCATTAAAGTTGTTTTACCGCTCTGACGACCCCATAACATTAAAAGACGATTATTATCCTGCATCGATTTCAAGGTTCGATTTTGATATTCTCGAAGTTTAATACATTCACGTTGACGATTACCATTAATAATAGTAAAAAATGTTTCTGCAAAATAATGTATATCATCTTTAGACCTTGCAAGCGCAGCAATCATCTCAGGTGTATATTCATATTCAGAATCTACTGTTGGAAGAGAACGGTTATTAAGATAATACTGTTCATTAACTACAATTTCTTTACCGAAAACGGTTTCTACACGTCTATTTGACCTTCTAGCCATTGCGCATATTTATAAACCTCTTTAAATAAATTATAATGTCGACGAACATCTTAGGAACTTACTTAGAAAAATTTAAAGATTGGAAATATTGTCCGCAATCTAATCATTTATGGACTATTACATTTCTTTTATCTTCACGAGGAGATAAGCAAAATGATGTAAGTACCTTTTCGACTTTATATAATAATATTCTTAAAGTTAATGCTCTTTATGATGCAACTTATAGTCCTCTTTGGAAAATAACAACTCCAAATGGAGCCGGTGACTTCGTTATTAATTCTCAAGATAAAAATATTGGTCTTTTCTTAGCAAATGAAGTAAGTTTTAATGGTAATTCAGTTAATATTGTTGATACGCAGTCGGGAGCCCAGCAACAATATACAGGATGGTTCTCATATGGTAAAACACAAACAGGTCGTAACCATAACCATGCAGGTAAGATTAAGTTTGCTCAAACTAACTGGGATTTCATTGAAATTTTTATTGATAGATGGATTGCTGCTATTGGCCAACAAGGTTTAATTGAGGATTCAAGCCTTCCTAATATTAAAGCGAATATTATTATTACCGAATATGCGTGTGGAGTACCTGGTAAATCAAAAAATAAGGGAACATGGATACCTCGCAAGAAAATAACTCTTAAGAGAGCTTTCCCGAAAAATCGACAAGATACAAAGTTAGATTACTCACCTGATACTGCCGGAGATATGAAATACAATGTTGTTGATTTTGAGTTTGACGCATATGAAGTATATTATTATGATATTTTTGATGTAGGTTACAATAAAATAGCTTCAACTGGAACAACTTCTAAGGCAACTACTACTCCAGTTGCAAAAGGAGAGAAAAGCCAAACTGGTACAGAACCTAAAATAGGAGTAATCACTAATGCAAAAATCCCAGCTGAAGCAATAGATGCTGGAGCCAGTGTAGCAAATTCAAGAGGAAATAATATCGCTTAACCTTAAATATTTGAGATGGCAACAGAGACTACAAAAACTATAGAAGTTTTAGTTGATGAAACTGGGAGACACTTTGTGAGTTCCGGTGATAAAAATCAAATTATCAGCGAAACTATAACATCTTCTACAAAAGAAAAGCCGCAATCTTCTATCTGTGAAATTACTCCTATAGAAGCATATATGTCTACTAATCTTAACTCTAAGATTAAATCATACGAGGATATAGCTACTCGTATTCTTAATATGCTCGGTTATCCTTCAGTAGGTGTTACTGACTTACACAGAGACCAAATCTTTGAGGCTATTTCTATAGCAGTAGAAACGTATATGCAGTATTGTGGATATACAGATGAACTTCTTGTTTTTGACTCTCGTCTGTATGAAGAGAACAAAGGTATTCGTATCGACCAATTATATACTATAGCTTCTATTGAAGCAACACATGATAAGCATGCAATTCAGAAAGCAGTTGACCGCGGTCCTGACCAGATGCTTAAGTCTAATAAAGACGTCTATGTAACTCGAGTACCAATTCCTGCAGTAGATTATTACATTTCTGAAAGTGAATTTAATAAGCTTGAAGCTAATTGTAAAAAGGCAGATAAAGAACTTCTTTGCCATCTTAAAGATATTTCCCGCAGATATCCTGACGGAATTGAAGAGCTCTCAATTATTTCAGGAATGCTTTATGAATACCTTATTATTCGTCGTGGATATCAGCAATGTCAATTTAAAAAATCCAAAGATAAAGTAGTAACTGAGGGCGGTGAAAAGCTTAATATCTATTGGGAAGATTCTGAACTCGGTAAACAACGAGACGAACTTCATTATTCTAAGATGTATGACTATGATGTAATGGATTATCGTAAAGTCATTTCCGTTTATGATTTCCAAGAAGGCTCCTCATCTGCAATGTCATCTCTCTTCGCGTTCGAAACTGCAATGGCTGCAACTACTTATTATAACTATCAATTCTCTATGCGTGGTTTCGACCTTACCTCATGGACCGCAATGAATATGTGGAGAAAGGACCGTGATAAGCTTCTTGCTACAAAACATTCTTGGAACTTTGACCCGCACACTCAATACTTTACGCTTAGTCCACAGCCCCGTAAAGACCGTGAACGTTTCTTTGGTGTTCTTCATTGTTATGTTGAGCAGCCCCTGCGAGATGTAATTAAATCTCCATGGGTGTGGCGTTATGCTCTTGCTCTTTGTAAGATTATGGTAGGTGGTGCAAGAAGTAAATGGGGATCCGCAACTATTCTTGGTGGTGGTACTCTCGAAGGTTCTGCTTTATTACAATCAGGTGAAGCAGAAAAGAAGGAACTTGAACAACAATTAATTGAAAAGCGTGGTTTCGGCGAAGCTGAACCTCCAGTATTTTTTATAGGATAATCTTTTATGAATAGAAAAATTTTAATAGAACAGATTTTAAATGATGCCAAAGAGGGGTATCTATTAGAAGGAATTTCTAAACATGCACCACAGTCTTATATAGATGCAGTTAAAAAGAACCCTTCTAATAAAGGCAGACGTGAATGGAGCCCAAATAATAAAAATACCAGCGGAAGAATCAAAGATGCTATGAGTGCTGGTTATGCATTAGACTCAGTGGGACTTATAATGTCAAGAATTGCTACTTCATTTTATGATGGAGCTGATGTACCATCTCCTGAAGAATTAGCTGCCACTATTATGGATGAAATTAGAGAACGAGTATCATCTTTTAATGAACCAATGCCTTCTCCTAAACAAGTTGTAGCTGCTGTTCATAACGCTATGCAACAAAATGTGTTGACAAAAATCAACAGTCGCAATGATGATCCATTTAGTAGAGATGAATACAAATATAATCATGACGCTAAAAAACGTCAAATAGCATTAATGAAAGTACTTCGTTCTTCACAGTTTGTTGCTGCAATTGAAAAAGAGTATAAAAAAGATAGATTTAAACCAAAAAATATAATTAATAAAATTTTCGGCAAAAAGCATACAGTGCCTAATAGATTAAAACAAGTATAACTTAAAAACTTTATATTAAAATCCCATTCGTTCGAGTGGGATTTTTAAATAATAGTAATGAGTGACTTAGCATACAATACTAATATTCCTAAAAATACAATGACTAATTTTGCAGCAGCCTATCCAGGTTCTGTAACTTGTCCATCTAACACAAATATTGCTGAAAAACTCATTTCCCAGGGTGACCAGGTTGTAATGGATAATACTATTAAGTCATTTATTCTCGAGCGTGGATATCCTGTATTATATTATCCTTATATTTTTGAGATAGACAAAGCAGAAACTTTATTTGGTGAGCATTCAGGAGCTGAATATGGGGTTCCTTTTAAAACATATGTTTACATGACAATCGAAGACCAACCATCGTGGTTTGCTGCTCAAGGTATCGATACTGATGAAACTGCAACAATTTGGATACATATTAAAATGTTTAAAGATACAGTTGCAGAATATCTTCAAGATACAAATTGCGACCAATATAATGATTATCGTAAAATATATAATCTTAACTATATTTCAGAAAACGATATTGTTCGTGCAATAGAGCCAAAAGTTAAAGATTTAGTTCAACTTACAACATTTGGTGCTGATAGAGAATTTGATAGAGGTAATAAGATTTTCGAAATTACTTCCAAAGAAGACGAATTATTTTCTGAGAAAGATATGAATATTGCAATGGGTCATTATGCATGGCGTTGTAAAGCAAAACGTTATCGTTACTCTCATGAAATCGGGATGTCAAACCAAGATAAGAAATCTTCAAACAATGAGTTCATTGGAGAAGCAGGTGAACAGGGTTCTCATATTATATCAGAAACTAAATCTGTATATCACATGTTCCTCGAAGATGAAGGTATAGTTGACGAAGTTAATAATAGTTTAGAATCTGAAAATGGAAGCCCAATTGTGGGTCAAGGAGATATCTATGTTACTAAGGTAGAAAGAACTAAAGTATACAACTCTGATATTGTAAAAGATTCTAAAAATAATTTTAACCTCGAAAAAAGAATTACAAATATATACAAAGATAGAGGTAACACAATACTTTCTAATGATTTGTTCTAAGGCTTAAATAAAAGCAATGGCGACAAATATCTCTGCTGCAAACATGCTCAGTAGCTATGCGCTTTTTAATGCTACTGATATTAAACAATTTATAATAGACCAGCTAAAAGCTAATCCAGATAGCCCCTTTAAAGATTTGGATTATCTCGGCTCTAATATTAATGCTTTTATTGATATAATTGCTGTAATGCTTCAGCAGATTTTATTCTCATATTCTGTTAACTCGTCAGAAACATCATTCTCCACTGCATTATTGTACGAGAATATGTCAAAGATTGTTTCTCTTTTAAACTATAAATCTGCAGGTAAACAAACTTCTATTCTTCCGGTAAGATTTACTGTCCAACGTCCTGACGGTTCTGACCTTTCAAAAGCTGAAAGAGTTTCAATACCTAAATTTTTAACAACTACATATAATCATTCATATGCTCTTCTTAATGAAGAGACTGTATATTTCCCTAAAAATACTGAATCAGTTAATCTTGATACTATTCTTTATCAAGGTAAAATCGCAGAGAGTCATAAGTTTGAAGCCAAAGGTGATGATTTTGAACTAATACAAATTTCAGATACATTTATTAATAGCGGTGATTCATCATTTATATCTGATAATTTCTTTACAGTTTATGTTGACCTTAATGGTGACAATAGATGGACTGAATACAGCGAATGTTCTTCCCTTTTCTTAGAAAACTCTGAGGCTGAAAAATATGAACGAAGATTCACTGAAGACTTCGGATATGAGTTCAAATTCGGAAATGGAATTTATGGTAAAAAGTTAACTAAAAATTCAAAAATAGTTATCTACTATCTCATATCTAATGGTGAAGAGGCCCAAATTGGTTCTGAAATTTTAAATGGTTCTCAAACAATAGAATATTCAACATCGCAATATGCGGCTATTAAAGCAGCTCTTAACTTTTCTTCATCAGAAAAGAAAACTGATTTAACAAAAATTTCTATTAAAAATACAGGTCCTTCTACTCCTATTTCTTATCCTGAATCTGTCGCATCTATCCGTAAAAATGCCCCAAAGGCATTCTCTTCACAAGGCCGTCTCTTTTCTCTTGGAGATTATCAAACATTTATTAATAAGTTTTTCTCACAGTATGCTAAAGATGTGTACTTCTGCAAAAATGATGAGTATACTCGTGACTATCTCAAATACTATTATGACCTCGGGATGGCAACTCCTCAAACTGATTCACGTTTGAATATCGCACAGGTCGAGTTTATGAGCGCAGTAAACTTTAATAACATTTACTGCTTCCTTGTTCCTGCAATTAACACAATCATTAATGGTAAAGTTCCTAACTACCTTAATACTGCTTTAAAAAGACAAATTGTAAACAAGGCTGCTCCTCAAATGGGCATATCACATAATTTAGTAATTCTCGATCCGATTTACAAAGCATTTACATTTGGTTCTTATAACCTTGAAGACGATGAATTCAATAGCGCACAATATGACAATAAACTTATATTAATACGTAATAAGTTCTCTAAGTATTCATACTCTTTTATAAAGAACTATTGTGTAAACTATCTTACAACTTATTTTAATTCACTCAGTCTCGGTTCAGTTATTAATACTTCTGATATATCACAAGTTATAAATTCTGTTCCCGGTGTTAAGGGATTCTATATTGAAGATGCCGAAGGTAATATTGATGATAAACTTACTCTCTTCACCTGGAATCCTCTTTATGCTAATGAAGACAATACAGTAATTTCACAACCTTATAAATGTAAATCATTTGAATACCCATATTTCTATGATTTAAGTAATCTTCATTCTAAAATCGAAGTTATAGATGAATAATATGTTATACACAATTTCAGTAAAAGACAAAATAACAAATTCTGCGTATAATAACTTTATTTTCAACCATGAAAATCATAAAATTGAAGTTTCTTTAACAGGTAACTATAAAGACACTTATAGAGCTATTGTCAGATGGAACTTTGGTGATGGAACATACGCAGAAGGTTCATCGGTAACACATTATTATAAACAAGCAGGAAAATATAAAGTTTCTGCAGTTCTTTATGATTTAGATAGAACTCCTCATGATAATCTAGTTAATCCAGTGGAGATTCTAGTTCGAGAGATTGTTCCTACTGAAATATCATTTTATTCAGATCG
>JAEIGA010002980.1_pt1 | contig 26684 bp, 18 predicted proteins | sample 9270691 | NCBI WGS metagenome assembly JAEIGA01 (sample SAMN17057246, study PRJNA624740) | gut metagenome | biome: biome; isolation source: fecal sample | host: Bos grunniens | place: China: Xizang | collected 2019 | reverse complement strand
GGTAATGGCAGGTCTCGGTGGTCTTCTCTACGGCATTGACGTAGGTGTGATTGCTGCGGCCCTTCCGTATATTGAGAAGACCTCGACCTACACGCCGCAGGAGATTTCCCTTGTGGTAGCTGCTGTGCTGGCAGGTTCCGTGCTTTCCTCCCTGTTCGCCGGCATGCTGGCGGAGTGGCTGGGGCGCAAGAAGGTCATCATTCTCTCCGCCCTGCTCTTCGCGCTGAGCATTCCTGTTATCTGCTTCTCCGCCGGCTCTTTCGAGATGCTGATGGGTGGCCGTATTCTGCAGGGTGCCTCCGCCGGTTTGGTGGGCGTGGTAGTACCGATGTACCTGGCAGAGTGCTTGGACGCCAACTCCCGCGGTAAGGGAACAGGTATGTTCCAGTTCATGCTGACGGTAGGCTTGGTATTCGCCGCACTCATCGGCTTGGTAACCACCATGTTGGTGGGTGCTGCTGATGACGCCACGGTGGACGCCGCCTCCAAGACCGTTGCATGGCAGGTTATCTTCTGGTGCTCCGCTATTCCCGGTGTTATCCTTTTCTTCGGTGCTTTCAAGCTGAAGGAGTCCCCGCGCTGGCTGTACCGTAAAGGCCGTGAGGATGAGGCTCTGCTTGCACTTTCCGCCAACAACGGTGAGGAAGCCGCCCGCGAGATTCTGGCGGAGATGAAGGCCTCCGACGCCAAGGAGGCAGCAGAGAAAGCCGCAATGGCTGAGGCAGCCAAGGGCGACAGCCTCTTCCAGCGCAAGTACGTCATTCCCTTCATCCTTGCCGTGGTCGTGCTCGCATGCACGCAGGCAACGGGTATTAACTCCGTGCTGAACTACTCCGTCACCATCTTCCAGCAGGCCGGTCTGCAGGGCGAAACAGCCAACACGGCTGACCTTGCCATCAAGATTGTGAACATGCTCATGACCATCGTGGCCGTGACGCTGGTGGACAAGAAGGGCCGTACCTTCCTCCTCAAGATGGGCACGCTGGGCATCATTGCCGGTCTTGCCGGTGTGGGTGCTATGTTCCTTGCAGTGGAAAATGACCGCTATGATGTAAAGAGCATCGTTGCAGCACAGGTGAAGGATGACTCCCTCAACATCTCTGCTGAAGCAGCGGTGAAGGATGCCCTTGCAGCCAACCCGAAACTCCGCGAGGAGCACCCCGAGTTCTTTGACGCTGACGGCAACGTGGCCAAGAACATGCAGCTCATCGTTACCTACACCCAAGGTTTGGACAACATGCAGAAGGTTGCCAAATACACCGGTGAGGATGTAGACGGCGCCAAGATTGAGTTGAAGAAAGACCACGCTCTTGCCCCCAACTTCATGGATAAGCTGAAGTTCTGGGTAACTCCGCTTGAGGAGGGTGCAGTGAAGCAAATCACCATCGACCGTGCAGAAATCGGCATGACTCCCTCCCCCGTCACCGGTTGGGCAGTAACGGGCTTCTTCGTGGTGTTCATCGCCTTCTACGCAGCAGGTCCCGGCGTGTGCGTATGGCTGGCTCTCTCTGAGCTGATGCCGAACCGCATCCGCGCCAACGGCATGGCCATCGCCCTGCTCATCAACCAGGGTGTTTCCACCACCATTGCAGGTACCTTCCTGCCCTGGGTAGGCTCCAGTGGCTACTCCACGGTATTCTTCTGGCTGGCAGGCTTCACGGTGATTTACTTCATCACGGCAGCCTTCTTCATGCCGGAGACCAAGGGCCGCACCCTCGAGGAAATTGAGCAGTACTTCACCACCGGCAAGATGCCCTCCGACAAGAAGGAGGAAGAAGCCGGTGAGGAGGAAGCCAAGGCCTGATAAACCACTTCTCTCATCTCTCTAAACTTACACACTCAAGCACCCGGTTGCCCCCAAGGTAGCCGGGTGTTTTGTTGATTTCACCCGGCGCGATAAATCGGAAGTTGAAGGGCAACAAAATCTATCGGAGCGTGGGACTTTAGTCCCACAAATACGTGCGGGGCTAATCCATAAGAGGGACTAAAGTCCCTAGCTCCGAGTGAATGAATGTTACAATCCCCCCCCTTCAACTTCCGATTTGTCGAGCTGTTTGCACCCACCCCAAACTTTTAAACCGCGCAAAATCAAAAAAAACACTGAACAAAACCGGCGGTGCTTCCGTCTACCTGTATGTAAGCACTCATAACATGACATTCCGTACCACATAACAAACAACTCATCATAGCGGGGATTCGGGGCTAGCATCATACCCCCTCTCCATTACATCAACACACATTGCTCTTTTATTGAAAACTGCCGCGCATGCGGCAGTTTTTTTGTGAGAATAATCAAAAAATGCAAAAATATAGTGCACTCCAGCTTTTTTTGATTGATTCGGCGTGGGTAGGGGTGTATGATAAACCCAGTGAAACCATCATGTCGTCTGCGCGCGGCTGTTGGGTTTGCCATTTACTGCAATTTTCATTAAAACAACAAATATGAGCACTACATACAGCACTATAGATGCCAATGAGGCTGTGGCTTCCGTGGCATACCGTTGTTCAGAAGTAGCGGCTATCTACCCCATCACTCCGTCCTCACCCATGGGTGAATCGGCCGAGACGTGGACCGCCGTAGACCGCAAGAACCTCTGGGGGACGGTCCCCAGCATCGTGGAGATGGAGAGTGAGGCCGGTGCAGCCGGCGCTGTGCACGGCGCCCTGCAGACGGGTTCTATGGCCACCACCTTCACGGCATCTCAGGGCTTGCTTCTGATGATTCCGAACATGTTCAAGATTGCCGGCGAGCTCACTCCCTGTGTGTTGCATGTAGCCGCCCGCGCTCTTGCTGCTCAGGGTCTGTCCATTTTCGGTGACCACAGCGATGTGATGAGCTGCCGCTCCACCGGCTTTGCCATGCTTTGCGGCGCCAGCACGCAAGAGGCTCCGGATATGGCCGCCATTGCTCACGCCGCTACGCTTGAGAGCCGCGTGCCCTTCATCAACTTCTTTGACGGTTTCCGCACCTCTCACGAGGTGGGCAAGATTGCCGACATCTCCGACGAGACGCTGCGCGGCATGATTGACCAGAAGTGGGTGGATGAGTTCCACGCCCGCGCCCTCACCCCGGATGCTCCGGTGATTCGCGGTACCGCTCAGAACCCGGACGTATACTTCCAGGGTCGTGAGACGGTGAACAAGTTCTACACCGCCGTGCCCGCCATCGTGAAGGGCGCCATGAAGAAGTTCGGTGACCTCACCGGCCGCTACTATGACTTGGTAGAGTACATCGGCAGCCCGACCGCCACCCGCGTTATCATCATGATGGGCTCCGGTGCTGAGGCTGCTCTTGAGGCTGTGACCGCCATGGGTGAGGATGTAGGCGTGCTCAAGGTTCGCCTGTACCGTCCGTTCCCCGCAGCAGACCTCATCGCCGCCCTGCCGACCACCGTGCAGAAGATTGCCGTGCTTGACCGCACGAAGGAGCCCGGCAGCCTCGGTGAGCCGCTCCTGCAGGATGTAGTGCAGAGCTTGGCAGATGCCCAGGTAGCCGGCACGCTTCCCTTCGCTCTGCCGAAGGTGGTGGGTGGCCGCTACGGCTTGGGCTCCAAGGAGTTCACCCCCGCTATGGTGAAGGGCGTGTTCGACGAGCTCAGCAAGGCTGAGCCCATGACTGACTTCTCCGTCGGTATTGAGGATGACGTAACCGGCCGCAGCATTGCCTACGACCCGAGCTTCTCCACGGAGCCGGACACCGTAACGCGCTGCATGTTCTACGGCTTGGGTTCCGACGGTACCGTGGGTGCCAACAAGGACGCCATTAAGATTATCGGTAAGCACACGGACCTGTATGTGCAGGGCTACTTCGAGTACGACTCCAAGAAGTCCGGTTCCTCCACCGTGTCTCACCTGCGTTTCGGTACCACGCCGATTCACAGCACCTACCTCATCACCAGCGCCAACTTCATTGCGCTGCACCAGCCCAGCCTGCTGAACCTCTTCGACTTCCTGAAGAACGCCGCCCCGAACGCCACCTTCCTTATCAACACCGCCGTGGCTCCGGAGAACGTGTGGGACAGCCTGCCTGCCCGCATGCAGCAGCAGATTCTGGACAAGAACATCAAGGTATACTGCATCGACGCCTTCAAGGTGGCTAAGGCTACCGGCATGGGCGGTCGCATCAACATGATCATGCAGACCTGCTTCTTCAACCTCTCCGGCGTGATTCCCGCTGAGGAAGCCCTCGGCTACATCAAGGAGGCCATTCAGAAGACCTACGGCAAGAAGGGTGAGGAAGTTGTGGCTAAGAACATCGCCGCTGTAGATGCCTCCCTTGCTAACCTGCACGAGGTACCCGTCGGCACCACCATCACCGGTCACGACATCCCGGATGCCCTCGCCGGTAACCCGCCCTCCTTCGTGCGCAACGTGCTCGGCAAGATTGTGACCGGCAACGGTAACAGCGTGACCGTGGGTGAGATGCCCTGCGACGGCACCTTCCCCAGCGGCACCACTCAGTACGAGAAGCGCGACCTCGCTCTGGAGATTCCCGTGTGGACCCCGGAGAAGACGGAGACCAGCAAGGCTTGTATCCAGTGCGGTAAGTGCACCATGGTGTGCCCCCACGCCGCTATCCGCGCCAAGATGGTGGACCCCGCCGAGCTGGAGGGTGCTCCCGCCACCTTCAAGAGCGCAGATGCCAGCAAGATGCACAAGGATTGGGCTGGCAAGAAGTACATCATCCAGGTGTCCGCTGCGGACTGCACGGGTTGTACGCTTTGCTCTAAGGTGTGCCCCACCGCTTCTCTCAGCATGACCCCCGCCGCCGTTGCCCTCAAGCCCGAGCGCGAGAACTGGGACTTCTTCGAGAAGCTGCCGGATCCCGACCGTACCGTGACGGACAACTCCAAGGTGAAGGACGCCCAGCTGCTCCGCCCGCTGTTTGAGTTCTCCGGTGCTTGCGCCGGTTGCGGTGAGACCCCCTACATCAAGCTGCTCAGCCAGTTGTTCGGTAATCGCCTCGTGGTGGCCAACGCTACCGGTTGCTCCTCCATTTACGGCGGTAACCTGCCCACCACCCCGTGGACGCATGACGCCGACGGCCGTGGCCCCGCATGGTGCAACAGCCTCTTCGAGGACAACGCTCAGTTCGGTCTCGGCTTCCGTGTCTCCTTGGACAAGAAGCAGCAGTACGCCATCGAGCTCCTCAACGCCGCTGCCCCCACCATCGGTGAGGCTCTGGTGAAGGAGATTCTCGACAACCCGCAGAAGACGGAGGCTGACATCGCCAACGCTCGCGCCACGGTGGTAGCCATCAAGGCTGCTTGCGGTGACAATGCAGAGCTTGCCGCCCTCAAGGCTCAGGCGGATTACTTGGTGCGCAAGTCCGTGTGGATTCTCGGCGGCGACGGCTGGTCCTACGACATCGGCTACGGTGGTTTGGATCACATCCTCGCTTCCGGTCGCAATGTGAAGGTGCTCGTGCTGGACACGGAGGTGTACTCCAACACCGGTGGTCAGTGCTCCAAGTCCACCCCGCGTGGCGCTGTGGCTAAGTTCGCCACCAAGGGTAAGGACCAGGTGAAGAAGGACCTCGGCTACATGGCCATGACCTATGGCAATGTATACGTGGGCTCCATCTCCATGGGCTCCGATGACCAGCACACCCTCACCACCCTCATGGAGGCTGAGCAGTATGATGGTCCCGCCCTCGTGATTGCTTACAGCCACTGCATCAACCACGGTATCAACATGGCTCAGGGTCTCGACCGCCAGAAAGACGCTGTGGATTGCGGCCGCTGGTTGCTCTACAACTACAACCCGGATCGCGCCAAGGATGGCAAGAACCCCCTCGTCCTCAAGAGCAAGAAGCCCAAGAAGGACGTGCGCGAGGCTCTCCTTTCCGAGAACCGCTTCCGCCTGCTGGCTAAGAACAACAAGGCGAACTTCGACAAGCTTCTGGATATGGAGGCTGCCGATATCGCCCGCCGCTGGCGCCTCTACCAGGCCCTTGCCTCCATCGACTACTCCCTGCCGACGGACGACGAGGCCTGATAGCCCCGCACAACATTCAAAAAATGCCGATTTGCCGTGCGCAAGTCGGCGTTTTTTGTCCCCCATCCCGACTAAATGCCGATTTATCGAGCAGTTCGCTAACTCCGATTTTCTGCATTTGCGGTGTTGTCGCTGAATTGCCTTTACATCCCCCGTGGTAGAGTGGTAGAATAACGGGCGAGAGATGAGAGAATACATCATCAGGCGCTTGTTGCTGATGCCCATCACCCTGATAGGCATCACCTTTGTGGTATTCTGTCTCACTCGCATGGTGCCGGGTGGTCCCATAGAGCGCGTGCTGCAAGAGCAGGCCATCGGCGCGCTTTCCGGCGAAAAAGCCCTTTCAACCCCGTCTTCTGATAATGTGAGTGAGGAAGACATAGAGCGCTTGGAGGAGATTTTTAACCTGCAGGAGCCGGTGTGGCTCTCCTATTTGCAGTGGCTCGGAATCCGCCGTCGTGAGGTGGAAATTACCAAGGCGGAGTTTTTGCCGGGGGAGGACACGGCGCACGTGGTGGTGACCTCACTGAGCGGACAATCCACCGTCATCAACGTCAAGCGTAACGGTAAAACCCCGCATTTTGCGGCGGACCCATGGTTTGAGGAGGAAGGGTGGCGCATACGCATAGAGTCACCTATGGATCGCGCCAAGCGCTGGGCACGGCGCAATGGTGTGGAGGATCCCAAGGAAATAGAAAAGCGCGCCGCCTCACCCGCTTGTGCGCGCTGGCGAGCCGTGGCGTACCGTAAGGCGTATGCCGGCTTGTTGCAGGGGCAAATGGGCTTGTCATACAAATACAATGAACCCGTGGCAGGCATGATGTTGGAGCGCTTGCCGGTTTCTCTTTATTTCGGCGTATTGGGGGTGTTTGTTTCATACATCATCAGCATACCGCTCGGGGTGATGAAGGCGCTGTACCACAAGAGCTGGTTCGATAGCGTGAGCAGCTTGTTCATTTTCATCGGTTACGCCGTGCCGGGCTTTGCGCTGGGCGCCTTGTTGCTGGTATACCTGGGTGCACGCATGGAGTGGTTCCCTCTGTATGGGCTGACGAGCCCTGAGTTCCACTCGCTGGGCTTTTGGGCACAGTTGAAGGATTTGGCCATGCACACGGTGTTGCCACTGAGTTGTTATGTGGTTTCCGCGTTCGCGATGACCACCATGATGATGAAGAACAACCTCATGGAGCACCTCTCCGCGGATTATATGCGCACCGCCGTTGCCAAGGGCGTGTCATTCCGTCGCGCCGTGTGGCGCCACGCCTTCCGCAACTCCATCATCCCCTTGGCGTCATCTCTGGGCAGCGTGTTGTGCGGGATTATCGGCGGCTCCTTGCTCATTGAACGCGTGTTCGACATTCAAGGCTTCGGGATGCTGAGTTTCCAAGCGTTGATGGATAAGGATTACTCGCTCATTATGGGCACGGTGCTGCTCAGCTCCGTCATGATTATCATCGGGAATTTGCTTTCTGATATTGTCGTGGCGATGATAGACCCTCGTATCAAGTTTGAATAATCACCACACCGTATGAATCGCAAGAATGCCATTGCTTTGATGTTGCTCGCGGTAGCCCTGTTGGGCTGCCTGGGTGAGCTATACGGTTGGTTGTTGCCCACCATCTCATGGCCATTCACGGTGAGCCGCGACATGAACATTCTTTCCGCCCCGGCAGAGCTGGCACCGTTCTTGGCGGTGGAGGGGCGCGTGCACTGGTTCGGGTGGGTGAGCATGCTGGTGCCGGCCTTTGCCGGTGTGTACCTGTTGTTACGGCGCAAGGACAGCCTGCGCATGCCGCCGGCGTTCCGCAAGCGTTGGCAGCGCTTCCGCAGTTTGAAGCGAGGTTACTGGTCATTGCTGGTGCTGGTGGGGTTGGTGCTGCTGGCTGCTATGGATCAGTGCTTGGTAGGCAAGCGCGCCTTGGTGGTACACTATGGGGATTCTTGGTACTTCCCCGCGTTCTCGCGCAATGTATTACCGGGCAGTACCTTCGGTGCAACGGGGAATGCCGCCCGCGCTGAAACGAACTACCGTAAACTCAAAGAGCAGGTGGGCAAGCCGGGGGGAGCCTCGCTGGTGTTGATGCCCCTCATCCCCTTTGACCCCACCATGGACACCGCAGCCTTCCCCTCCGAGCCCCTGACGGTGAAAGATGGCTTGGTGTTGGATGATGAGGGCTTGCCGTACAATGGTCAAGCTTGCCGATTGTACGCGGATGGCGAGACTCACCTGCGCCTGCGCTATCGCCGTGGCCTGCCGGATGGCCACGCCCAAGGCTGGAATGCCGCCGGACAAGAAGTATACGCCGCCCAGTATCAGGAGGGGGCCGTGGTGAGTGCTCGCTACCGCGGGGAGGGCACGGTGGAGGAGTTCCTCGCGCTTACGCCGTCGGAATCCGTGCATTGTGTGTATTACCACCCCGCGCCTCCGCTCACCGGTGAGCACCTGCTGGGTACTAACAGCCAGGGGGCGGATATTGCAGCCTACCTGTTCGGTGGCTTGCAGGTGAACATTAAGGCGGCTTTGTTTTACCTGCCCATCGTGTACTGCATAGGCCTGACATTGGGGATGCTGATGGGGTATTTTGTCGGCAAGTTCGACCTCGTTACCCAGCGCATCATCGAGGTTATCTCACAGCTGCCGTTTTTGTTCGTTGTGATGATACTGGCGGATTTCGTGCCTTTGCAGCTGCGGGGCATGTTCCTCATCCTCGGTTTGCTGGCCATGTTCGGGTGGATGCACATTACCTACATCATCCGCACCGCAACGATGAAGGAAAAAACGCGTGAGTATGTGGATGCCGCTCGTGTCATGGGTGCCGGTACGTACCACATCCTTTCCCGCCATATTCTGCCGAATATGGTAGGCATTATCGTCACCATCCTGCCATTCAGTATTGCTGCCGTGGTGCTCTCCCTCGCCTCGTTGGACTACCTCGGCTTCGGCCTGCCGGATTCCTATGCCAGTTGGGGGCGCTTGCTCAATGACGGCCTCTCCAAGCTTTCCTCGCCGTGGGTAGTATCTGCCGCCTTCTGCGCGCTGACTATCACGCTCATGCTGGTCACCTTTGTGGGTGAGGCCGTGCGCGAGGCCGTGGACCCGCACCGCCACTCCTATTACAAATAACTTTTCACCGTACCATGTTGCACCGTTTATTTCACCACACACGCATGCTACAGCTCTTGCTTACGGGGCTGTTGTGCTGCGTAGTGTTGGCCGCATGCGGCGGGCGTGACAAGGCAGAGGGTACCACTTGGCGCCCCCCGAGTGAGGGCAGCATGCCACTCGCGTTCGATGCCTCCGAGGCCGTGCCGGATTACGCCGCAGCCTGGCGCATGCCGGAGGGATTCCGCGGTTTCAAAAAACGGTGGAATCGCCGCAACCGAGCGTATGTGCAGGACGCCTGCGCAAGTGCCCTGCAAGAGTACCGTAGTGCCTTGAGTACCTGGCTGGGAACTACCCCCGGAACCCCTGAGGCGCATTCCGCCCAAGTGCTCATGGATTCCGCGCGCCGCAAATACCTCAGCCTGCTGCAGCGCAGTGTAGAGGGGGATTATCTGGTGTTCCGCCCCACCTCCGAGCTGCCGAATGACTTGCAGTGGCAGTACGGCGCGGATGAGCCGGAGCTGGGCAGCCCCAAGGCGCGCAAGGGGGGCACGTTGCGCCGTGCCTTGTTGCGCTCGTTCCCCGCCACCCTTTGCCTCTTCGGCCCGAACAGTAATCACCCCACTCGCCGCTACATTTATGATGAGGTGGACATCCCCCTCATCCGCATTCATCCCGGTACCGGCAAGTTCATTCCCGGCACGGCGGATCGCTGGGCGGTTTCGGCGGATGGGCGCACCGTTTATTTTCATATTGATGAGCAAGCTCGCTTCAGCAACGGAGACTTGCTTACCACGCGTGATTTTGTCACGGCGCTTTACGTGCGCACCTCAGAGCATGCGGCGGAGCCTTTTTATGGCTCATATTACCTGAGCAATTTTTCCCGCATCACGGTGTACGGCAACAATGTGTTGGCCGTTACCTTGGCGGAACCCCGTGCCGCAGCGGCATATTATGCTGCCGTGCCGGCCAGTTGCACGCGCTTTTATGCGGAGTTCGGGCCGGACTACTCCACGCGTTACCTGTGGCGCCCCGTGCCTACCACCGGAGCATACCGCATTGCGCCTGAGGGCTTGGTGCGCGGGCGCTCCATTACCCTCACACGCGTGAAAAACTGGTGGGCAAAGGACCGCAAGTATACTCGTTACAGTTGCAATGTGGACCGCATCTCCTATTCCTACATTGCGGAGCCGTCCAAGGCGCGTGAGCTCTTCCGCATCGGCGAGTTGGATGTTCTCTCCGCGCGTGAGTCGGACCTCTGGTATGAAGGGCTGGAGATTGACGCCGTGCATAAGGGGTACATTCAGCGTGTGCGCTTCAGCAATATATGGCCTCGCAACAGCTTGGGCTTCCACATCAACTGCTCCCGTGAGCCCATGAGTGACCTGAACTTCCGCCTCGGGCTGCATCATGCGCTCAATGTGCAGGGCGTTATCAATACCATCTTCCGTGGTGATTCCGAGCGCTTGGGCTCCTACTTCTCCGGTTTCGGCGCGTATACGGATGAAAGCTTGCGCGCCCTGCCGTATGATCCGGAGAAAGCTCGCGCATACTTTGCTGCAGCGGGCTACACACTTGCCGGGGGGGATGGTATATTGACCAAGCCTGACGGCACGCGCTTGCAGCTTGTTGTCAGCTCACGCGTAGACCCCCTATATGCGAATTGCATGAGCTTGCTGCGTGAGGATGCTGCAGCCTGCGGGCTTGACCTACGCTATGAGCAGATGGATGACACCGTCTTTTTCTCCAAAGTGAAGGACAAAAATTACGCCGTTGCCATCTTCAGTTGGGCGTTCTCCCCCATCATGCCGGAGCCTGCTCAGTTCTTCCTCTCGCACCAAGCGCGCAATAGTGACGGCTCCCCGGTCAAGGGCTCTAACAATGTGATGGCTGTTGCATCCCCGCAGCTGGATTCCGCCATCCTGCGCGCCCGCAATGCCCGTACGGAAGAGCAGGCTGCCGCTGCCCACCACGAGGTACAGCAACTCATTGCCCAAGAGGCTTGCTGGGTGCCGGGGTGGACCACCTCATACTGCCGTTTTGCCCAGTGGCGCTGGCTGCGCTGGCCGGATACCCCCACCTGCCGCTTCTGCCCCCCGCGTTTTTTTGACCCGCTGGACAGCCACTTGTATTGGATAGATGAGGATGAACGCGCCCGCACCCTCAAAGCAAAGGCTGCCGGCAAAGAACTGCCGGAACAGGAGCTCGTGGTGCCGCTGCCTACCTCGAAATCCGGCAAAAAAACACCGTCCTCCGCATCTCGCCACGGGGGGCGCGCCGGTTTGTCTGCACGCCCTCACTCCGCCAAAACATCCCCCCACTCATGAAAAAGATTTTTAAGTCCGAGGTCAATTTGCTTGAGGTGCGCAACCTCACAGCGGCGTTTCAGACGGAAAACGGTCTGGTGCGCGCGGTGGATGACGTCAGCTTCGACGTACCCCGTGGCAAGTGCGTCGGCATCGTCGGGGAGAGCGGGTGTGGTAAAAGCGTGACTGCCATGAGCTTGGTGCGCCTGCTGCCGCAACCGGAGGGCAAAATCCTGCGTGGCCGCGTCATGTTTGACGGTGAAGATGTGCTCAAGATGAGCCATGAGCGCCTCCGCGAGTTGCGTGGCGGGCAGGTGGGCGTCATCTTCCAAGAGCCGCTGCGGGCGCTTAACCCCGTGCACCGCATCGGTGACCAGATTGCGGAAATCCTCATGCAGCACCGCGGGCTCACGCAAGCTGCCGCTTTTCGAGAGGCGGTGAACATCCTGAACTTCGTGCACATGCCGGACCCCGCCTCGCGTGTGAAGGAGTACCCCATGTCACTCTCCGGCGGCATGCGTCAGCGTGTTGTCATTGCCATGGCACTGGCGTGCAGGCCCGCCCTCATCATTGCGGATGAGCCCACCACCGCGCTCGATGTTACCGTGCAGCAACAAATACTTGCCCTCATCCGCGAGCTGCGCGAGGGGATGAACTCCTCTGCGGTGCTCATCACGCATGACCTCGGTGTTATTGCCCAAAATTGTGATTACGTTGTTGTGATGTACGGCGGGCGTGTGGTGGAGCGAGCTGAGGTGACGGAGCTTTTCAATAACCCGCTGCATGCGTACACGAAGGCCTTGCTGGCTTCCATGCCCCGCCCGGAGTATGCCCGCAAATCACGCCTGCCCACCATACCCGGCAGCGTGGCAGCCATTCATGAGTTTGTGCCCGGCTGCCGCTTTTGCCAGCGCATGGGGCGCAGTGGGGATACGCTCATAGACCGCCCGCGCCTCTTGGAGCTGGCGCCGAATCATTTTGTGGAGGCCTGCCCGCTGTGCATCGAGTAGGCCGCCTGACTCCGATTTTCACGCTTTCCGGTATGCGTTTGCGTGGCGAACGGTTGATTTTGCTTGCCAAAACGGTGGAAACAACGTATGCTGAGTGCAGCAAACAAAATAGAGAGCATCGAGACTATGTTGATAGCACCTTCCATGTTGGCCTGTGATTTCCGTAGCATTGGGGCAGAAGCAGCTCGCGCACTGGCAGCGGGCGCTGATTGGCTGCACTTGGATGTGATGGATGGTTCCTTTGTGGATAACATTTCCTTCGGGCCGGATATTTGCGCCGCCATTCGCAACAGCGTGCCGGCGGATGCTTATTTGGATGCACACCTCATGATTGATGCCCCGGATCACTACCTGCCGCGCTTTTTGAAGGCCGGTATGAACATGATTACCATACACGTGGAGCGTGAGGGCGCTGTAGATTTGCATGCCACGCTCGCAGCGATTCGTGAGGGCGGTGCACACGCCGGTTTGGCCGTGAACCCCGCCACGCCCGTGGAGAAGGTGCTGCCGTACCTGGCAGAGCTGGATATGGTGCTGGTCATGAGCGTGGTGCCCGGCTTCGGTGGGCAGAGCTTCATGGCGGATGTGCTGGAGAAAGTGCGCGTGCTGGATGCCGCTCGCAAAGAGCAGGGGCTGAAGTTCATTATCCAGATGGATGGCGGAATCGGCGCAGCTCAGGCTCCCCTCTGTGCGGAGGCCGGGGCGGATTGCCTCGTGGCGGGCTCCTCCACCTTCCGTGCGCCGGATATGGCCGCTGCCATTGCGAGCATGAAATAAGCGTACCGCCGGTGTACTGCGATTTTTCCCGGGTGGCAGATAGCCTTGCGCCATGTGCCACCCGCTGCATGTAAAACTACGAATATTGAGGAGAAGACTATGGATAAAGGAACAAAAAGTTTGTTGAATGTGTTTTTGAGCGTGCTGGCGCCCGTGCTGGTGCTGGACCATTGCTCCGCCAATGGTGAGGCCTGGTATCACTTAGGCACGACTTGGGCGATGGTGGTAGCGCTCGCACTGCCGATTGGCTGCGGTGTGTTCAGCTTTGTGACGGAGCGCCGTGTGGAGCTGCTGACGGTCTTCGGCCTGCTGGGTACGATTTTGACCGCGGTGGTGACGGTGTATGCGAACACGGGGGAAGGCTTGGCGATTCGCCCTGACACACCGTGGTGGTACGGTGCCAAGGAGGCTCTGATTGCCCTACTGCTGGCCGGTGCCATGCTGGTGAACTCCTGCAAGGAGGGCTCCATGCTGCGTGCCTTTGTGTACTCTGACTCCATTTATGATGTGAAGAGCATTGAGCGCGCGGTGGAGGAGCGCGGTCAGCGTACTGCGTATGATGCCACGCTGCGACGCGCTGCTTACATGACGGCCGGCTCACTCTTCTTCTCTGCCGCTGCTAACTTTGCGCTGGCTCTGTACTTTTTGCTGCCGGTGCTTGATGCCCCCGCCGCTCAGCAGCAGGAGTTGTATAACTATGCCGTCAGCAAGATGACGTGGATGGGCCTGCTCATCATCGGTGTGCCGCTGCTTGCCACGCTCGTGTTGGTGATGCGCTACCTCTCCCGTCGCTTGGCGGATATCTCCGGCCTGGCCGATGAGAAAATTTTCATGCCGCGTTAAAATGTGCGCGTTCGCGTGATTTTAACTTGACGGAGGATATGTTCTTTTGTTATAACCGGGAGTTATGAAAAAGCTCATATTAACTCTGATGTTGGGCGCTCTCTGTGGCACGAGCATGGCCCAGTATGGGGAGCCCTCGCCTCGCTCTCGCCTGGAGGGCTCTTACCATGTGCTGGTGACGGATTTGTTCCCGCAAGATTCATACCACCGCTTGTGCAAGCAGCGCCTGATGCAGTTGGTGCCGATGATTTTGAACGGGGCAGATGCCAATATCACGCTGCCGGAGACAAAGGGTAACACGGCACTGCATTATGCGATGGCCACGGGGTATGGTGATTTGGTGCTCGATTTGGTATTATGCGGGGCGGACCCCTACCGCCGCAATCACAAGGGGCTTACTCCGCTGGATTGCATAGAGCAAGACCCGGATGGCTCTTTGCGTGCCTTGGTGCTTGAGTTCTACAATAAGGCCAACGGCGCTACTTCCTCCTATACGCCGGAACCGGTGACGATTCGCCAGGTGCTTAATCAGCACTATATTCAAGTGCAGAATATGCGCCCTGCGGATGCGAATCAGCAATTGTGCCGCAAACGCTTGCTGACGCTGTTGCCTCTCATCATCGGTGGTAGTGACCCCAACGTGACATTGCCGGAGACAAAGGGCAACACCGCTCTCCACTATGCGTGCGGTTTGGGGTATTATGATTTGGTGCACATCCTGCTGCAGATGGGAGCCAGCCCCCGCATCCGTACTCATAAGGGGATGACCCCGGCGGATTGCGCCTCCGGACCGTATGCTGCGCAAATTCGTAATTTGCTGTTGCGGTATTGATTGTTTTTCAACTGAATGGACGCTTATGATTGATTTCAAGAATGGATTTTTTAAGTTGACTCCGGTGGATGTTGCCTCCGTGATGGAGAAAGTAAGCCCGCTGATGGTAGAGGGCGAGGGCATCGTGGCGGCGTTTAAGACCGTGCGCGATTCCGTCGTGTTCACCAATAAGCGAATCATCGCCGTAAACGTACAGGGCCTCATCGGCAAAAAGGTGGATTACACCTCGCTGCCTTACAGTAAGCTACAGGCGTATTCTGTGGAGACTGCGGGTACCTTTGACCGTGAGTGTGAGCTTGACCTCGTATACAGCGGTTTGGGAACCGTCCGTTTTGAGCTCGGTCGCGGTTGTGACGTGCTGGCGCTCAATCGTCTCATCAGCTCATACGTGCTCGCGTAAAAGCCCCCCCTAATGCTCATTTTTTGGCGATTTTTCCGCTACGGGGAGTCACCCTCCGCTTCAAAATCGCCAAAAAATGACTCTCCGTCATAACTTTTGCAAGAAAGGTATTCCTTAGGAAGCCCAACTCCTTGGTGTAAGGACTTTTTCTGAAAGTAATTTCGAAAATAACCTTATTTACTTTTCTTCTGTATGTAAACTATCAAGAAAAGCGCTCGTTGTGCCAACTCCGCTAAACTTTATCCGCGTAACCTCTAATTATGCCAACGCGTTGCTACCTTAAGTTATACCCCCAAAAAAAGCTTCCCCCCCCTTCCGCTGCTTTTTTCTTGATTTATTCTTCTGTTTTGCTAGAATGCACGGGAACTACGAACCAACAAGAGACATGAGTTCTGCCACCCCTGCAAAGCATCATCGTATTTTTCTTCTCTCACTCATCCTTTTCATTGGAAGTGTTGTTTTTTTTGCTGTATCCGTTATCTTGCCATCTTGCCGACAGAAAACATATCCCGTGTTAAATGATGGCGAATTACCGGCAGAGCTTACAGAAAGTAACTTGCCGATGTATGTGTCCTATCTTTACCTCAACCAAAAAACACCCCATAAAGGCTTGGCGTTAATGGGCGGAATAGGTGGCGTGATACATTCTGATTCTGCAGAACATGCAACATGTGGCTTTAGGTTGATTTTTGTAACGGATGGTGTGGAAAATAGACCGACTGAGTTGGCGTACATATCATCTGTGGGGGGCGATATTCAAAAAGCAGAATTGTCTTGGGCTCCATTTACGGAACATGGCATTCATACAGCCCGCGCCGATATCGATTTTTTGCCTAATGCCGTTCTCAATGGAAATGAGTTGTTCATATCTGTTGATGGCGAACAATGGTATCCGTACTTAATGATTGAAAGCGGTTTAGCTATCTATTTTGTTCGCGTTTCGGCACTGCCGATGGAGGTGGAGAATGGCTATCCCATATCTCAGGTGGAGAAAATATACAGAAAAAGTTGTAAGAATCGGTGAATATAAAAATTATTAGAATAAGTCATCAAATCCGTTCCTTAACATAATTTGATTTGACTTCAGACGCAAAAATATTATCATAAAAGTTGTTATGTTTAATGTTTTACGTATTATGACAATCGGCTTGTTAGCAATCTCTGTAAACAGTTGCGTGAGCTGGGATAGTATAATAAATTGCCATGAACATGCTCAAAAAGGTGTTACAACGGCATGGTCGGTGAAAAAAGAATGCGGCCGGCCAAATTGCGTACTTCGTACACCGGATAACACCGTAACATACTCCTACTCTCAAAAAAGATATGATACAAATATAACAGGTGTTTCAACTATAATAGATTTTGATTTTTCATATCCTAGCGGAAATCTATTACGTACTCGCATGTATAACTCCGATGAAATTTTGCCTTGGACTTGCAGTGACCCTTTTGGTGAATCTTCTCTTGAGGATGTGCCAATCATAAAAATCGATAAATAACATTTTACGTAATATTATTTTTGGGAACTTCTAAAAAGTCGCTTGTAAACGTATTTTGGAATTTCCAAAGACACCTCGGCGTGGTATAATAAGCGCATGGTGGTAAACAAAATCAACCACTGATTAGAAGTTCCCTTATGTAGAACTAACCATTCAAAACAAAGACAACAACTTCCCGTGGAAATAACCTAAACAAAGGAACCAATCATGAAAAAAATCATTGCACTGATAACAGCGTTGATGTGGAGCTCTTTTTATGCTTACGGAGAAATCGGAACAGAGTTCGAGGAAGATAACACCATCCTCGTGGGATACGCAGATACAATCGGCAATGAATACGTGACCGGAAGCATGGCAGAAGCCATGCTCACCTACACACACACAGACGCAAGTGTAGCGAGAAATCAAAAAGAACTAAAAAAAATAAGAGGAGTTGCCTTACCGTGGACTAAAACCGAAGGCTATACCCCTTATCATACATGCGATGTAAAGAAACCATATTTCGACAATGCTCCTGCGTTATTTTTACATCCGGAGCAACGGTATATATTATGCCTCAGCCCACTTACAAGCATGGGATGGATTATAAACACAGATGAAAAAAAAGCATACGTACTAGAACCATTTTGCTTCCGGGGGCACTTTTGCGACCTCTATCCTCACGATTGCCGTGATTATCCGGTAGGCCCCCTTATGGGGAGTTGTGGCAATAATGGCTGGCTGGAAGTCGGCTGGCTGCAAGACACCTTTTGTATCCTGGGAGAGGATTATAAATTCTATACGATGAAGGGAGCCCCCCATGCCTACATTTGGGGACCATACATACGTACCGCGGAAGATAAGTGGAGAACGATTTCAGCTCGATGTCTGTTTGATAGCCTAACTTATTACACACTGATGGACTTAATAAAGCAGCAATTAAGAAATATTACAAACCTGGCAGACAATTATTACCTCTCCGAGTACGTATACCGATACGATGAAACAGGCATTACCGAAGATTGTCTTTTTATATACGGTAAGCAAGGCATATACAGAAAGGGCGAAGACAAACCTTTTTACACATTGAGAGAAGATTGGCACCAATATTATTCGGAACACGTTGGTGCAAGCATACGAAAAGAAGAAGAGACTCCCTACTTTCATGCATTCAATCCATGGACGGACAACTCAAAGAAAATCTGCACACTCTTCTATAATGCAGCACACCTGCCGCCAACAGAAGCAACCTCAAACCTACGCATAATCTGGAGTTATTCAGAGGAAGAGAATGGCATTAAGAAGCCGGCTCCCCTGACAAATGAAGATTTATTCTTTTTTCACTGGATTTCAACAATTACAAACACGAATTACCACAGGATATCATACATATACACAAATAAAAACGGACATATTATTAAAGAGGGAGAATATTACCCAAGAGAGTATAATATATACTCCGCAACACGCCCTATACACAGTATGGTGGACTATGAATATGGCACGTTAAATAAGCCGGGAAATACGCCTCAAAAAATAGGGAGCAACGCAGTGGCCATACTGATCTATCGCCAAAGAGGATACTATATATACCACATTATAAGGCCGGATACAGAACGAATCATAGAAATTCATTCCGGCACACAGTTATATTTTTTACCCAGATTACTTAACGGAGGAAAAACTCTTTTTGCCGTATCGAACGATGAATGGAGGGGGTTCGACGCCCCCATGCCGAAAAACTATAGCGAAAGCTGGCTCAAGGAGCACACTCTCACGAGCACGCCTCACGCATATTTTATTGAATTACCTGAACATATAAACTGAGCACGCGCACAACATTTAAGCCACCATGAGAACCTTCTTGAGATTGACCATTTGCATATTCATTTTTATGGGGGGGATACCGACTCTCCAAGCAAATACACGTCCCGGCGGTACCACAGAAGCTATATTGCACATAAGTTCTGTTGATAGCACTAATGACCCCTACGACAGCTCCCCGACTGAAATTATATACAAAGACAACCGCCATCAAACAAGTACCGGCATACCTTTAATAAATGCCGATACGGAAGATGAACCCACCTTTCTACTACATCCGGAAGAAAAATACATTCTCTGCCTACACCCTAAAAGGAAAAAAGCTTGGTGCATCCATATTGATGCAAAAAAAGTGTATCCAATAAATATACAGGAAGAAGATGTCGTCCATGCACCTTTAATCAACGCCTACGAGAATTTTCGGAATCCAAAGGAAATAGCAGAAAAATGCCGGATTTACTTTTCAGGACACAGATATTTTTTTGATTACGGCAATAAAATCAATGAATATGATACAGAAGGGAATTATATACGTACAGTGCACCCTTCGCAAGCAAAGCTAATGTATCCAGAAATGCACCCCATAAAGACATTGCACCCCCTCGAAAAAAGCTTTATATGCAGTGCAACCGAAACGCCTTGCGCTGATACGGCTTATATCATAAGTCCCGAAGGGCTGCGCAGAATCAGAGAAACCCCGGAAGAAGTCATAACAACAAAAGACTTAAGCTACGCTCCCTATTACAATCATGAAGAAACAATATGTCAATATACCCATTTTCGTGGCAAAAACAAACAGGAAGACGCTTTGTTCTTCTACTGGGAAATAAATGACAGCTTCTTAAATTATGCATATCTTTATATATCCGGTCAGCTAAAGCAAGAAAGCAAAGGAGCAAAGCCATGCTTCATTGATCAGGGGGGAGCCCCTGATGCCGGAACACCGCCGGGGTGCCGCAACTCAGATATTGCACGAGCTCATAGGCTTCAAAGTATAGACGGACTGGGTGTAGTTATAGAAGTCAGACATGTTGATAATTACATTTATCTTATAACCAGACCGGATGTTAATGGTGTACCTCAAAAACTTATCAGAATTACATCGAGTACAATGCTGCACTTTTTACCGTTCACGTTACGAGAAGGAAATGCAATTGCAGCAGTGTCCAGAAACGAGTGGGCCGGATTCGACGCATCTTACCCATTTATGAAAGACAAGGAAGAAGATAACGCGTGGAGGAAACAACACACACTGTGGACGGGAGCATATTTTTACCTGATAGACATCCCGAAAAATACGGAGTAAGTTGAAGTGTAAACGGCTTGCGAGGAAATGGCAAAAACTTTTTTGCCGCGCACGCACTTTCAGCACAGGTCCGGTGGGGGGCGAAGGTGGTGTTTTCGTCATTGTGCGTAAATTTCTTGAAATACAAGAAAAAAGGCTTGCCAAGGGGCAGAGAAGTAGGTAGAATGTGCGACCGCGAATTCGCCCGGTGGTGTACAGGCGCCCCGAAAATCACCGGCGTAGGGGCCTCAGAGAAGACGCGGCAACATTAACCAAACTATTAACAATGAATATATCTGAACTGGAGGCTTTGATTGATTCCAAGCTTCCTTCCATTCGTAAAGGCGACATCGTGAACGGTACGATTCTCGAGATTCGCCCGCAGGTCGTCCTCGTGGACATTGGCTACAAGTCTGAAGGTGTCATTTCCATCTCCGAGTTTGAGGATGAAGAGATTGAGGTAGGCGACCAGATCGAGGTTCTTCTTGAGAGCCTTGAGAACGACGAGGGTCTCGTCGTCCTTTCCAAAGAGAAGGCTGCGCACAAGCAGAACTGGGACAAGATTGTTGCCGTATACAAGGACGGTGGTCTTGTTAAGGGTAAAGTGAAGAGCGTGGTGAAGGGTGGCCTTATGGTCAACGTTGGCGTTGAGGCATTCTTGCCGGGTTCTCAGGTGGACATCATCCCCCCGAAGGATCTCAACGAGTTCGTTGGTAAGGTTTACGAGTTCAAGATTGTGAAGGTGAACGACGAGCGCAAGAACATCGTTCTTTCCCGTCGCGAGGTGATCGAGGCTGAGCGCAGCGAGCAGCGTCAGCGCTTCCTCGAGACCGTGAAGGTGGGCGACCGCGTAACCGGTACCGTGAAGAACATCACGGACTTCGGTGCATTCGTGGACCTCTCCGGCATGGACGGCCTGCTGCACATCACCGACATGAGCTGGGGCCGCGTGAATCACCCCTCCGAGATTCTGCACATCGGTCAGGATATCGACGTTCTCATCCTCGAGGTGGATCGCGACAAGGAGCGCGTATCTCTGGGTCTCAAGCAGCTGTCCGACAACCCCTGGGCAGACATCGAGCAGAAGTACCCGATCAACTCCCGCGTCAAGGGCCGCGTGACCAAGCTTCTGGCTTACGGTGCATTCGTGGAGCTCGAGAAGGGCGTGGAGGGTCTTGTGCACGTGTCCGAGCTTTCCTGGACCAAGCGCATCACTCGTCCGAGCGACGTTCTCTCCCTGGATCAGGAGCTGGAGGCCGTTGTTCTCAACATCTCCGTGGAGGAGCAGAAGATTTCCCTCGGCGTTCGTCAGCTCGACGAGAATCCGTGGGAGGCTATCGAGGCTCGTTTCCCGGTTGGCACCGTTATCTCCGGTGCTGTGCGTAACCTCACTCCCTACGGCGCCTTCGTGGCTCTGGAGGAGGGTATCGACGGCATGATCCACGTGTCCGACATGAGCTGGACCCGCAAGATCAACCACCCGTCCGAGGTGCTCAAGAAGGGCGACGTTGTGGAGGCTCGCGTGCTCAACATCGACAAGGAGAACCAGCGCGTATCTCTCGGCATCAAGCAGCTTGAGAGCGACCCGTGGGAGAGCATCGACAGCCGCTTCAAGGTTGGCGACCTCGTTTCCGGTCAGGTGGCCAAGATCGCTTCCTTCGGTGCCTTCGTGAACCTGGACGGCGACATCGACGGTCTCATCCACATCTCCCAGCTTTCCGAGGAGCACGTGGAGCGCGTCAAGGACGTCATCAAGGTGGGCGACGAGATCAAGGCTCGCGTCATCAAGGTGGACAAGGTGGAGCGCCGCATCGGTCTTTCCATCAAGGCTGTGAACTACGATCCGGAGCAGCTGCGTCGCGAGACGGCCGCCTTCGAGACCGTACGTGCCGGCGACATGGTGGGCTTGGAGCAGGCCTTCAACTTGGCAGCTGCCGCTGCCGAGGAGTGGAGCCCCTCCGACCAGAAGTAATCCACCGCAAGGATTGCGAAACTCTTTTCCGCGCTGCAAGCTTTCCGCCTGCAGCGCGGATTTTTTTATGGCTTGACACAAGCGGGCTAATCAAGTAAAGTAGCGCGACACATGGAAGCTCCGGCAGTTCAAGAGATATTCGGCGTACCGTTTGTGGCATCTGACCTGGATGCCGCGAGTGCGCATTTTTCCGCATTGGCCGTGAGCACGCAGGAGCCCCGGCTGGTGGCGCATGCAGATGTGCATGTGCTCACGCGCATCTTGCATGAGGAGGAGTACGGGGCAGGGCTGGGCAAGTTCCACTACATTTGCCCGGATGGCATGCCCATCGTGTGGCTGATGCGCCGCAAAAAGGCGAAGGCGAACCGCTTATACGGGCCGGATATGATGGAGTGGATGTGGGACCGTGGCCGCAAGGAGGGGCTGCGCCATTTTTTGCTCGGTGGCACGGAGGAGGCGGTGAGCCTGCTGCGCGAGAAGCTCGGCGCCCGATTTGAGGGCGTGGAGGTAGCCGGGCACTACTGCCCGCCCATGGGCGAGTGGCCGGAGGAGACTCATGAGGAGATTTTCCGCCGTATACGGGAGAGTGGCGCCAACTGCGTGTGGGTGGGGCTGGGCTGCCCCAAGCAAGAGCGCTGGCTTTACACTCATTTGGAGCAACTGCCGCCCGCCGTGTACTTCGGTGTGGGGGCTGCGTTCAACTTCCATGCCGGCCTCGTCAAACAAGCGCCCAAATGGGTGCGCTCGCACGGTTTGGAGTGGCTGTACCGCCTGTGCAAGGAACCGCGCCGCTTGTTCAAGCGCTACTTGGTGCACAACACACGCTTTTTGTGGTACTGCCTGACGCGTAAGGTGTGAGTCGCTACCCCGGGGCATTGACGGGGCAGGGGAGCGTTTATTTTTCGCCCCGTGTGGGAGAAAAATGAGTGCTCTGCGGTGAATTTGCTTGACTTGCGAGCCGTAACAAGTTAGGCTATGCGCGTCAGAACAGACAAACTTTTAACTATTATGTCTCGCAAACCCATCATTGCTGCTAACTGGAAGATGAACATCGGCCCGGCTGAAGCCAAGGCTTTCCTCGCCGCGTTCAAGGAAGAGAATACCTGCGACATCGCTGTGGATAAAGTAATCGTTCCTCCCTTTGTGACGATTCCCGCCGTGATGGAGGTTCTTAATGGTTGCAAGTGCATCGGCGTAGGCGCTCAGGACGTGAGCGACCGCGACAACGGTGCCTTCACCGGTGAGATTTCCACCGCTATGCTCAACGAGCTCGGCTGCACCTACGTTGTGCTTGGTCACAGCGAGCGCCGCCAGTACCACGGTGAGACGAACGCTTACATCAACAAGAAGATTAAGAAGGCTCTTGCCGCCGGTATCTGCCCGATTTACTGCATCGGTGAGACGCTGGAGCAGCGCCAGGGTGGCCAGCTTGAGTCCGTGCTCAAGTCTCAGGTGGTAGAGGGGCTTGAGGGCCTGACCGCTGAGGAGGTTGCCGGTCTGGTAATCGCTTACGAGCCCGTGTGGGCTATCGGTACGGGTGTGACGGCTTCCGCCGCTGACGCTCAGAGCGCACACGCCTTCATCCGTGGCGTGATTGCTGAGACCTTCGGTGCTGAGGCTGCTGACAAGGTACGCCTGCAGTACGGTGGTTCCGTGAAGCCGGAGAATGCTGCTGAGCTCATGAGCCAGCCGGACATCGACGGTGCTCTCGTAGGTGGCGCTGCCCTGAAGGCCGCTTCCTTCGCTGCCATCATCAAGGCTTCCGTATAATCCATACGAAAAGTATTTTGCAGAAGCGCACTCCTCACGGGGTGCGCTTTTGTGCATATACCGGGAGCGGAAAAGATGGGGTAAATCAAAAAATACACTTGCGCAGAGAGGGGGTAGCGTGGTAATATAGCCGTGTTATGAAGAAAACTCTGCTGTTGATGAGCTCCGTAGGGGTGTTTGCCCTGACCATGTGCCAACAAACGAACCATGATTTGCTGCCTGCGGGTACCTTAACCGCTACAGTGCCGCAGGCGGATGCATTGTTGCAGCAGGCAAAGAGTCAAATGGCTCAGGGTAAGTACTCCAAGGCTGCGTCTACGCTGGAGAGCTTGCTCAGCAACTATAGAATGGCACCTTGCGCTGCTGAGGCTCGCTTCTTGCTGGCTGAGGTGTACGAGAAGCGCAACATGCCGCGTGATGCTTTCGAGGAGTATGATAAGGTGGTAACCATGTACCCCAGCAGCCCCTTGTACCGCAAGGCTATTGAGCGCCAGCTCTCTTTGGCCATGGCTGCCGCTGAGGGTAGGCTGAAGGTGGGCGTGATGGGCCTGTGGGCCAGCAGCTTGGACTCCGAAACGGTGCAAAAGTGGCTTGGCTCCGTCATTCGCAATGCTCCGTATAATGATTTGGCTGCTACTGCTGCCTCCATTTTGGGTAAATACTTGGTGCGAGAGGAAGAGTACGAGAAGGCCATCGCCGTATACACCAAACTGGTGGAAAATTACCCGACCAGCCGCTATGCTCCTGAGGCTCAGTTGATGGTGGCTCAGCTGTGGGCGTCCAGCCGCACGCGTGGTGACCAGAATATGGCCAACCTGCAGCGCGCTCAGGAAGCCTATGAGGAGTTCTCCCTGCGTTTCCCGCGCCATGCGGATGCCGGCAAGGCTTTGGCTGAGGCCTCTAACGTGCGCCGTTTGCTGGTGCAGCAAGAGTTGGAGGCCGGGCGTTTCTACTTGGAGCGCTCCCATGAGTATACGTCCGCTGTATTCTGCTTTGAGAACGTCATCCGCCAGAAGTCCATTAACCCGACAGCGGCGAAAGAAGCTGAGAAGCTGCTTGCCCGAGCCCGCGCTGCTCAGGCTGCTACCTCTTCCTCCCGATGAAACGCCTGTTTGCCATATTGTGTTGTTGTAGTTTGCCCTTGCTGGGTTCCTCTTGCGGGTATAGGCTCGGGGGCTTGGTCAATGGCAAAATGAAGAACATGAAGACCTATGATGTCCGCATGTTCCGTAATGCCACGGGGTATCCGCATGTTGCCATGCAGATGACCACCGCCATGGGTGACGTGATGCAGAATGACGGCACCTTCCGCATGGCTAACCCCTCGCAGAGCGATTTCTCTATCTCCGGTACCGTGAAGTCGGTGTCTCCCTCCAGCCTCATTACCAACCCGGATGATACTTATGTGAGCCTTCAGCTTGAGTTGAATGTTGACGTGGAGTATGAAATTACGGACCGCAAGACCGGCAAGGTCATTAAGACCGGCACCGTGATTGCCTCCGGCTCTTATTACAACACGGCAGGCAATATCCAGAGCTCTCGCGAAATCGCATTGGCATACGCTACGCGCAAAGCCGCAATGAAGATTGTGGATGAGCTGACTCTGCCATGATTGAATACCCCGTCAGCTTTGTGGGGCTGCCCATAGGCAACCGTGAGGATATAACCCGCCGCGCCTTGGAGGTGCTGGCCGGGGTGGATTGCATTTGCTGTGAGGATACCCGCAACACCGGCATGCTGCTGAGCCATTACGGCATCCGCAAGCCCTTGCTCAGCCTGCATGAGCATAATGAAAACGCCCGCGCCCCGGAGGTGGTGGCGCGTGCGCAGGCCGGTGAGCGCTTTGCCGTGGTGACGGATGCCGGCATGCCCGGCGTGTCCGACCCCGGCTATAGGCTGATTCAGGCGCTGAAGGCGGCCGGAGTCGGCTTTACCGTGCTGCCCGGCCCCTCTGCCGTGGTGACGGCCTTGGTGGGGTCCGGCTTGCCTTGTGATGCGTTCTTCTTCGGTGGATTCCTGCCGGTGAAATCCGGCAAGAAATCGCAAGTGCTGGCAGCGGCTTTGGCTGCTTCTCATACGTCTATTTTTTATGAATCACCGTTCCGCATTGTGAAGACGGTGAAAGCCGTGGCGGAGTTGGATGCAGCGGCCCCGATATGTGTGGCACGTGAGTTGACCAAGGTGTTTGAGACCTACCACCGCGGCAGTGCTGCGGAGTTGCTGGCGGAGTTTGAGGCGCATCCTCCCAAGGGGGAGATGGTGTTGCTCATCGGCGGCACGAATGCCCCGCGCTGAGCCCCCCCTGTAGAGGGGCGCGGGCCGGCTCCGATTTGTTGCCATCCGTACCGGCGGAGGGGCATAATAGAAGCCACTGTAACTTTAACATCGTCATGTCGAAAAAGGTAATTGACGGGTTGAGGTGAATGTAATAAAATGCGAGGCATGATAAAGACTGCCTCTTCCGTATTGACTCGCGTACGTGTGGCTTTGAGTTTGGCGCTCGGCGTCATCGCTTTCGGCTCAGGTTGCTCTGCGCCTTTGCTGCCGTCGGCGCATGTGCCGCGCTCGGAGCGTGCCGCGGTGAGTGAGGCGCAGCTGCTGGCGGAACTTCGCCGGGATTGGCAGTTGCTCAAAAGCAAGAAACTGAGCAAAGAGGCGCGCGAGCAGGTGGTCGCGACGTATAACCGCAATGTCTACCGTCTGATGCGTCGCTACAGAGCGGATATTAAAAAAGCCATCGCTGATAATAATCCTGCTTACCGCCCTACAGGCGTGGTGTTTCGCCAAGAGGGGGTAGCGAGGAATGTCCCCTTAACTGATATTTATGAGGATATTGTGCCGGCGTGTGAGGTGCAGGTGGAGGAGCTGCAAGAGCGCTACAGCCAGTCGGGCTTGGGTGTGCCGATGGTGGGTGTGATACCCGCCGCACGTGTGCAGAAAGCCGGGCGGCGCTTTACTGTAGCAGGGCGTGGTACCGTGCAGTCGCTGACGGTGTTGGTGGAGTTCGACGCCGACCCGCGCAAGCCCGCCGTGGTGCAGCTGATACCGCGCAATCGCCATGAGACATACAAGGTGGGTGGTGTGAGT
>JAEIGA010002979.1_pt1 | contig 26693 bp, 38 predicted proteins | sample 9270691 | NCBI WGS metagenome assembly JAEIGA01 (sample SAMN17057246, study PRJNA624740) | gut metagenome | biome: biome; isolation source: fecal sample | host: Bos grunniens | place: China: Xizang | collected 2019 | reverse complement strand
TTCTTTTCTTCACTGAAATTATCAATAGTAATTCTACTGCCTTCCATTCCCTCCTGAATAACAGTTTCACCATCCTGTTCGTAACCTAAGATAGTTACTCCACGGAATGAAAACTTATCAATAGATAAATAATCCTCAGTTGCGTTATAAGACATTTCTTCAACTGCAATTTCTACAGAACAACGGCATGTCTTACGGCGTTGTAAAATCTCTGCCGCTTTAGAGTAATCTTCATAAATATGTCCTTCGACCATAAGATATGTTTTATCTTGCTCTGCGTCATACTCTAAATATGGTTCTTTGATTTCACTAATTGCACCAATTGGCTGCTCTATGTATTCTAAATTACCATCTTCATCAACAGTCATGTCGTGAGAATGGAATTCATACTCTCCAGTATCTGCTTTAAAAATACTTCCAAGAATAGGACGGCCTTTAAAAGATGCCTTATTTTCATTCATCACCTGTTCTGAAATTCCAGAACCATTACGGTTTTTGTCTATATGACAAGACTTAAGCTTAACATCAAGCATTCCATCTCTGCTATTGTCTGCTGCATTAAAAGTCTCTATAGAATGTATAATAAGTGGTGCGCCATACTGTTTAGAATTAAAGTTAGCAAAATTATTTGTCTTACAAAATAGTTTCAAATCATCAATTGTATAAAATTTTCTTGGCATTCCTTCTCCTCCTTTCTTTAAAGATTATAATTAAACTCTCAATAGAGGAGTTTACTAAATGCTGAGCATGTTTGTATAGTACAATTTAGAACTATCAAACTTCTCAAAATTAAAATTTTTTGGTGGCTGATTTAAAAAAGTATAGTTTCCACCATTTTTAGATATAAGTTTAAAGCCCACCGCAAGAAGATTCTTAGCAGTGGACTCATCAACAGTCATTATAAATTTTTGTTTAGATTGTGGCATTAAACCGCCTCCTCTAATAATTTTGTGTTGTGATAACGAACATGTGGATTAATTAATGATTGAAAATTAATTACTTCGTTTTCATCATATTCTTCAATATATCTCCACACATAAGGATCTCCAGTAACTAAATCTACACCTGCATATTTCCTTTCATATAAGCACACTTTAGAAATGTTTGCAACTGGAATATTATATTTTTTAGAAGCATCACTAATTGAATTAAATGTTTCCTTTGTATTTAATAGGATAATTTTATGTTCATTGTTCAAAAAACCTGTACTTGGAACATATTTACATAATTCAATTTTAGTTGCCTTTTTTAAAAATGATCTAATAGTGCTTTTGTTTAATTTTAATTGATTTGCAATGTCAGAAACTGATTTACCACTGTTGTATAACTGAGCTGACTCATGAACTAACGACCCACTTGCATAATATCCACACTGTTTCCAATCAACACAAGATAAATCAAAAATTTTATTTAGCTCTGAAGCTAAAATATTTTCTGATATGTAACTTATATCAGAGACTCTTGCGTCGATAACAACATAATATGTAATATTCTTACCAAGAGCAAACTTCATTTTTTCTTGGTCATTTTCTTGTTCTTCTTGTAAAGAACGTTCAGATTTCAACCATTCTTCATAATGCTGTCTTCCATGCATTTCAATAATAATATTATAATCTTTTAAATAAAAATCATATCTGTAATTCGCATCATCAAATGTATATTCTGGTATATAATCCACACCAAGCTGGCATAACATAGATGCAGTAAACTTATTTGGATAACTAATACCATCCGAACAAACTGGACACGAGAAACCTCTTTTAACCACGTTAGAAATTAAATGCTCCGATACAGTATTGCAATTTGGGCATTTAAACTTAGCCTTTTTCCCAGACCCTTTGGTTAAACAATAACCTTCTTGTGCGTCTAACAACAGTGATGCAATCTCTGGATGCGTTGTACACAAATCTGTTTGTCCAACAATTGCTTTACGACCACTACAACACGGACACCCTTGATGATTGTGTGTAATATTGCCAAGCTTTGCTTTCCACACATGTCCACTAGAACAATAAAATTTCATAGGAGTAATTGCATTGACATATTCATCATCAGTCCTTGCATCAACACCAGAAGCTAATATTCTTTTATCCATTTCTTCTTTTGTCAATTTGTTGCGCATCTTTATCACTCCAAATATATTCAAACAATAATTTTGTACTGTGTGTATTATAATATAATTATACCAATATGTCAATAGTTACATTTTATTTTTTTCTTGATCTCTTGTTTTTTCTCCCTCTGGGCTTAATTCTGTTAAGTCCTTTTCCTGGCCACCAGATTCATTATCTCCAGCTTGAGTATAAGAACTCTGTAGAGGATACTTCCAATTATCCTGTAATTTAAGAATATTATTTTCAAGATGCGCCATACTGTATGCCTCAAGAGGAGACACACCAAGTAAAGACATATATTGCATCTTAACAGGCAAGCCTAAGCTTGCAGCATCTTTAAGTTCAGTAATTTTTTCACTCTTATTATATGGAGTGACTGGAATGTACTTAACTCTCATACCATTATCAGGTAAGATGAAATCAATCCATCTATTAACTCTTGCTTCAATTTGCCAAAGTAAAGGATTCTGAGCATATAAGCCATCTAAAATTTGTGCTGCACGGACAGCACTGGCTCCAGTTAACTTTTCATTATCTAAAATCTGGCTGACACCAGCAGCCTCCCATAGATTGCTATTTGCTTTAGATATCTGATTAACATCATCTGTATCAGATTTTTCAAAGTTTATAGGAGTTACCTCCATTGGTGACAACACTATGCCAATTTCGTCTGGTAGCTTACCTGCCATTTTATTATAAAAATCAACAGCAGTATTTAAATCAATTGCAAAATCATCTGGGTCTTTTGCGCCAGAGATTGTATCTATTTTAGCTACTAATAATTTATAAATTGAAAGTTGATCTTTCAAAGTTGTAATAGATTGTAAATCAACAAGATCAATCAAATTCTCAAATAGAGCAGCAAAAGGCGGAATAACTCTATCAGTCTGATCATAGTTAAACTTTAATACCCAAGTGCGGTTTGGATCTAATTCCTGCCATCTTAGCTTACTATCATTTTCATAGGCATTAAATTTGGTAGTAAATTCCTTATCCCACCATTCTAAATACTTCGCATTAGTTGAATTATTAAAGAATGAAAAGTCAAATGCCATATTTAATGTTCCATCATAATTTACAGAACTAATGCGACAATAATCAGGATCTAATGGTAAAACAAGAAAGCTATTAATATCCTGTTCTTCAGCCTCATCATAGTATATATACCCATAAAAACAATCTTCTCTAAATGTAGTTACAAACTGACTGAAAGCTTGTCCAGGAAGATTCATTTTTTCAATCCATTTTAATGTCGCTTCATAGTCTTGTAAAATCTTTTCATCATCGTTGTCTTCTATCATACTAATATTTGGTACAACAGTATATGCAGTTAAATCAATCATTGATGCAAAGTATGATATAAGTCTTCTATATTGAGCACTTAAAACATATAAATATTGGCTCAATTTTCTTAAATTCTTGCTATTATTATCAGAAAGAGGATTCTTTAAATAAGTACGAAGAGAGTCTTTATTATAAATTGTATATGTTTTACTTGGAATATTTTCTAAATCTAATAGTTGCAGGGCATTCTTTATTTGCTCTGCCCATGCTAACTTTCTTTGTTTGCCTGCAAATTGAGTAATTTCATCCATGGACTTTTCTGCTCCATGTTCTTTATTCTTTTGTGTTGCCATACTTCACCGCCTTTCTGATTTAACCAAATATAGATTTACGTCGTTGTGGTGTACGTATTTTAAATTGTTCTAATATATTTGTATCAACTGGTTTTCTTCTTTCTCGAATGTTCGACATTCTCTTTTCATGAAGCCAGTGTGCTGCCATTACATAAGTATAGGCACGGTCATCATGAAGCTTACCTTCTTTTTCTGGAATTAACTCAAATGAGTCTTTACCAGAATCACGTTTAATACGTCTCATATTAACAAGTTCTTCTTTTAATGCGTCAATATTAGCTAATGCTATTTCTTGATATGGGTCTAATTTTACCATTTTAGTTTTAACAACAGAAGATTTTTTTAACTCTTCTTTTAATCTAAGAGCAAACTCTTCTTCAGAAACTTTCTCTTTTTTTAGCCTATCTTCTATTTCTTTCTTAACTTTTAAGGTCTCAACATCATCAGTTTGAAAAATAGTTAAATAACCTTTGTTATCATATTCTGCAGTAAAATTAATCAAATCACTATTTGTCATTTCTATTGCAGACTCATACATAATTGATTTATATTTGCTTGGCTCCAATAGCTTTACTTTATCAACTGCGTTAGGATACTTTTTTGAATATCCTGTGTCAAGTTGTCTGTCCAATTCTTTATCAATTAAACCACGATGTGTTTTCCCTTTTGAGTCAGTCCAATCTTGCATTAACATGTCGGCAATAACCTTACCTGCACCACCAGCACCAGCATCAATTAAAACAGCTTCTATATTTCCATAACTAATTGCTTCGCCATTATAATCTAAAATTATTTGTCTTAAATAATCTACTTGGTCTGGAGTTTGCATTGGTGCATGACGTTTATTACTAATATCTATCATATTGATACAATTAACAATACGACCTACATATTCATCATTTTCATCCTGATAAATTTCCATAACAGTAATAATACTATTATCTCGACTTCTTGCTGGGTCGTAACATATAACAAACTTCTTCTTATTTGTATCATTATATAAAAGAGGTACTCTTGTTTCACTATTTCTAGTTATTACCCCACGTCTAATAATTGCTTCATTACCAGCGTCAGAAGTAAATTCACAATAATACTCTCTTCTTGCCTTTTCAGGGTTTGTTCTAACAGCAGTTTCAATATCACTCTTTTTCAAAAGAGCATTAACCACTTCGCCATGTATCGTAGGTTTAAGCACTACGTCACAAGGCACTTGAATAACACAATAATCTCTATTGCCCATCAATTGCTGAATTGCAAATTCTCTATATAGTCTATAAAATTTCGTATCAGTACTTGATGCCGAGCTAATATAAAACTTTTGGTTTGGAATATTGGTCGCAAAAGTACGAAGTCTAATTGGGTCAATCATTTTACCATTTCTATCTTTACCAGAAGCAAATCCTTTGTTTACTGCAGCAAATGCACCATAAACTTCAAGCATTTCCTCTGATAAGAAGCCACACTCATCAAAAATAACATTTCCACGCATACCACGCTTCTTGTCAATATTACTATTCAATGTCTGAGTAAAAGACCCATTGTAAAGACTATATTTAAAACCATTATTGCCATGGCTAAATCCATCACCAGCTGCATTATTTATTTCTACCTCGTGCTTAAATATATAGCCAGTAGAGTTTCTCATCTCATCAATGCCGTCATTGGCAATACGTTCAAGAGTGATAAATGTCTGTTCAGCCTGACTTCCTGAGCCACTAGCAATATAAGACCATACGTTACAAAACAACATATCTTTTGCCATTAACATAAGGTCTATAACTGTAGATTTACCAAATGCACGACTAGCTAATACCATTACATTAGGACAATTCCATGTTCTTGCAACAATATATGCTTGTGCATCAAGCAATGTAATATTAAAAAAATCATCAATGAATCTAACTGGATTACACTGATAATATTTTTGTATATTTGAAATATTTACAAGAGATTCTAGTTTTCTGTCAGACATTGCGTATACACTAGGCTTTACATATACAGCAGTATGGTCATCAAATGCTGCCATTAAATCTAAATCATCAATATTATCAACAATTTTGAACCTAACTTTACTCATCGTCAGCATCCTCCTCATCGCTGACAACAGTATCTCCAAATGGAGAGAACAATTCTTTTAGATCTTTTAAATGCTCAGCGTCCAACAAATTGTTTTCCTCTAATGTGTCTCTCAAGTCTAAATTCTCTCTTAATAGAATTCTATTGACTTCTTTGTAAACATCTCTTTCGTTCTGCAAATCAACAATTAACTTGCGCTGATCTGCAACCATATCAGACCATTCAGTTTCATCCAATCTAAGCTGCTTCATAATAGAAGCGTCGCTAATCTCAAGCACTTGCTGCATTCCTCTGCAAGTACCTATATCAAATCCATTAACCTCAGCTTCTCTGAGATCCATGTCTTTAAGCTTTTTAATTTTTCCTGTCCATGTATTTTCACCTTTGGACGCATTTTTATTATGTTTCAAACTCAAGCAGCTCTGTTCTGCTAACGTACTTATAGTAGAGCTAATCTTTTGTTTAGAATCTAATAAAGATTTGATTTCTCCTGCCTTACCATCTGAGCCAATATTCTTCATAGCTTTCGCAAGCATATCATCAAGCTTTGCTTGCTGCAAAAATCCACGAACAATTGTAATAGCAGAGCTAGTTCTCATCATATCTTCATTTTCTCCGCCCAAATCTAGATAACCAACAAGCTGAGAATAAAGCAATGGCTTGTCTGCCTCTGCCTCGCTACCAAATGGGTCATATCCAAGCAAACGTATAACACTACTTTTATTCTTCATATACTCGTTATATATTTCTTGATCCTTAGGAATTTCTACCTTTTCTTCCTCTTGGACAATAGCTTCATATGCTTCTTCTGGGTTTTCATTCATCTTTGAGCTAACTTGATATGTTGTGAAAAGATCACCATCTCTCCATCTCATACCTTTATATTGACTTAAAGATGTAATATTTTTAATATATGCAGCCCACACATTTGACCTCTTTAATCCTGCGTCTGGATTATTTACCTCTGCATAGCTTGCTTCATATATGTCTTCAAGCCATGGTTTATCTAGTCGTTCCAACGCACTTTGAATAGACGCTTTAGTGCAGTCTCCATATTCTCCAGTTTCTTCATTATAATTGCGAGCTATATTTTTAGCACATTCTCTGCACATTGTAGTCAACCCAGTAAGAACAAGAGGATCAGAGCTTACATAAAACCCATCTCTACCTTTTTCTTTTCCGCAGTATGGACATAAGTACTTTCGATCTAAATCTTCATTTTGCTTAGCAGTCTTTTTTTTAGATTTTGTAGTAGTTTTACGTCCACCCATTGATGCAGCCATTACTTTTCCTCCCTTCTTATGATTTTTTTAAAATAAAAAGACAATAGTTTATTCAACTACTGTCTCTTTCTTTGATTCTGCAATTTCTTCATTAATTTGAGAAAAAGCTGCTTCAAATTCAGGAGTACGCTTAAATACAAATACAGTTTTGTCATGATTGACTCTATCTGCCTTAATATCAGCAATAGCAACTCCCATCTTTAGAAGCTTTCTAGCCACACCAGCATTAAACACTAGCTTGTATTCCTTATTCATGTTTTCCATTTTTGAATTTCCTCCATAATTTTGTATTGTTTAAAAAGTTACATTATATGTGCACACTTTGCCATCTTCTTTATTAAAAATACACAAAGTCTGCCCTGCCTTTGAGTAAAGGCGCTTATTGTTTGCATAGTCGTCAGTGCCACACAAAGAACTAACAAGCACATTATCTATGCCATAAGAATCAATTGACTCTGCATGATGTTTATCACCACTGAACACATACTCTACATTAAAACCATATTGTTTACTAAATAGTGTATGCATATCAATGCCAAGTTTTCTAAAATTCTCTAGGTCGCCATGTATACCAATGATATCATGGCCCTTAACATTCAAATGAATAAATTCGTAAAAATTATTATCTTCTATAACAACCTTAGAATTATCTTTCAATCTCCACTCAAGCCACCATGGAACAATACGCTCCATGTTATCTGAATGAATACTGTCTTCTTTTTTTTGAACTGTTCTTGCATGGTTACCATATGTTGAATAAACATGAACCTCATTAACATAATGTGATAGCTCATTAATTAATTCAGCAAGCAATTCTGACGCATGCATAAGCTGATTGCAAGCATCCTCTTCTGATGCAACACGTACAGTAGAATGTATAGAGCCGTGAATTAAATCACCCAATACAACTACATGTAGTTTATCAACATTATGTAGTCTTAAATAACTTTTAGACTTTCTATAAAGCTCTCCGACTCGCTCTATACAAGTTTGAATATCATATTTATTCCAAATATTATCTGTTGTCATTCCTAAGTGCCAGTCGGCAATACAAAGAATAGCATCATTTTCTGCAGTATAATAAACTCCATAATTGTCTTTCAACATTTTTTCTGAAGATAATTTATTTGCTGCTTTAATAAGTTCATCTTCCAAATGTTCAGATCTGGCTTCTTTAACTAAAATCTTATGATATTCTCTGCGCTGATCTTGAAGTTGCTTTGTTGCCTTGTAGCACTCATCAGTCTTTTCTTGAATCTTTTTTAAATATTCTCCATCAGAAAAGACCTGCTTTTCGCAGGTCTTCAATCCATTCTGAAACATCTGATACTTTTTACGATATGCAGATTCAGTATAATTGTTGTCAAGTGCCTTGTTTATAATATCAGCAATTTCTTGCCAAGTCATTTGAGAGGCATCTTTCATTCCACAAATTCTAAAAATATACTGCTCCTCATTTTCTTCTTGAGGGTTATACTTCATATCATTACTCTTCATCGACATACTCCTCCTCAACGTCATCTTCTGTTACATCTGCTTCCCACTTATTCAGCCTCTGTCTATAAGACTGCTTAAGCTTACAATGAGGAATTAACTTTTCAGGAGTAATAATCTCTGATCTATCTCTTGGGTCGCAGTATGGCCTTTCAGGGACTCTTTTTGCACCAAGTCTCCAACCAGGGAACAAAATAATCTCTGACTCTTCATCATAAGTTGCCATATTCATATTTTCTATTATAATATTATCAAGCTCTGCCAACAGCTCTTTTATATTCTTTTTATAAAATCCTGTACGCTTATTTAATTCATCTATAACGTCTTTTTGTGTCATTTTTATATCAACCATTTTGCATCACCTATCTTTTTGTTGTTAATTTATTCTTCTAATTCATCTGCAAATTGGCTTACCCAGCCACGATGATTAATAGTTAGCTCACAAACCTCACAATGTTCATGTCCTCTAAAATGTTCAATGTATTTACTAAATCCAGTAGAGGTTTTGTCTTCCAGATCACATTGTTTATCATGACCTATAACAATAATTTTACAATCATCAGAGCAGCGAGTTAATGTCTTCTTTAGATCAGCTACGGTATAATTTTGCGATTCATCCAAAATTATTACCTTTTTCTTTAAGTTTGTTCCACGAAGGAATGTATGAGTTAAAAGAGTTACATATGCTTCACCATATTTTTGGTTAACTAAAGAATCAGAGTTAACGCATAGATTTGGACGCATATTGCATTCAATCATTGCCTGATATGCTGGCTCAAAATAAACTTCACTCTTTTCTGTTATAGACCCAGGCAAATAACCCTGTGCCTTTTCACCATATGCTGAGCATATATATACAATTCCTTCATACTGATTATGTTTAACCAAAAGGTCAGCTGTTCCTATTGCTAGTGTTGTCTTACCAGTACCAGCCTTAGCATTACAAAACACAATAGTATTATCAGGATTTAAAATAGCATTTACAAACTTTTTTTGTTCTTGATCTAAATCTAAATGATAAAAAGGTCTATCATCAATAACTTTTGGTGCTTCTCCGTAATTTTCAAACATTGGCTTCCTCTTGTTTGCCATATGTTAGCCTCCTTAAAGTAAGACATTAAAATAAAATATCAAAATTGTATATAATTTCGTCAATAACTCCGTATTTCAAGCAAGCATCTTCGTCATAATATAAATCACTTGATGCCTTCTTTTTATACACCTTTGGGTCAATCTTAGTACGATTCAGTAAGAACTCTCTAAGCTTCGCCTCCAAAGCATCAAAATGCTTTTTGGTAGATTCGACAACAGACTGTTCGCCGCCAAAGAATGCGCTACCACGATGGAACATTGTCTGTGTTCCAGGCAAAGAAAATCTCTTCTGACCTGCTGCTAAAATCTCTGCAGCTGCAGAATATGCATAAGACATATTGATAGTCCATACTGGGGTTTTAGAATACTGAATCACCTGAATAATAGACCATAGTGTAACCACGTCTCCGCCTGGAGATGAGATATAAATCTTAATTGGTTTACGGTCTTTGATAGGGATGTCCTTATCATCTTTATTGCACTTTAATATCATCTTGACAAGTGCTAAATCACCATCTGTTAGTTCATGATCCAGTCTGTAAATTCTATCCTGTTCGTCTAGGTAATAATCACGCAGATCTGGATTTGGTAGCTGCATATTTGCAACATCCTCTGGAACTCCTGTTAGTATAGTCATTAATTCATCCATATCATATCCTCCTGTTTTTTGCATTTATTTTTAATAAGAGAACGTTGTATTTATTCTCTTTCATAGTAGGCACAAATTCAGGAGGATATGATTTTAAAACAATTTGCTATAATTTTGTACTGTGGTAAATCAAAATAAAAAGTTCCACATCAATCTGCTTTTCTATATTCTCTTTGTTTTTCGGTTTTAAGCTGTCTTATATGTCTTTCTTGACATTCATCACATCTGTATTTATTTTTTACTATTCCACTTACTATGAACTCTTCACCACAGTCTATACACACAATTGTCTTAGTTTCAATTTGTTGATAAACAGGAGAACACTTCTTACAGTATTTGGCATTTGTACGAGCTTTAAACAATCTTCCACAACTCTTACATTCTTTGTATCCTCCATTCTTCCAATTCAAATAAGTAAAAGCAAGTTCCTTATAATTATTCTCATTTAAAATAAGACCAACGTCATCTTCTGCACTACCTACATATAACAACTTTTTGTGAGACGAGCTTGGATTGATATTGATTTCTACTAATTTTTTGTCGTACAAAAAATTTAGAAACATATTTCTATCTTTAATAGGCATTGTGACTCTAGCCAATCTATATAAATCACTAACACTCAAATATGACAAATTTAAATTAATATTCTTACATGCGTTATCATACTTTGCATCAGCTAATAAAACAAAAGCTATTTTTTCATAACGAATGTCATTTAATGACTTAATAAGTTCTAATTCAGATTTAGTAATAACAACTTGTTTAATATCTTTCCATGCACCTTTTGGTGCATCTTTTATACATCCTTTAATGTCACAATAAGAACCAACCTCAGAAAAGTCTGAGCAGTATTTATTCATATACTCGACAATTGCATTATAATTTTCATCTGAATTAAAACACTTTACATAATGATTATATCTAGCAAGCTTTTTTATTGTTTTATTAATATTAACATCATCAACAAGTCCGTTATTGATAATATGTTCTGTTATAGATTTTTCATCGAAAATATATTCTTTCATTCATCTTCACCTCCATGCATTTTAAGTTTGGTCATTGTAAATTTATGACCACAACACTCAAATTCTCCGTCATCATCTACTTTTTTAGGATAATACATATTACTATTATTCTTTTTTAACAAGTTGTCAATAATTGTTTCGCCACACACAACCCAAACAATTTCTTTGTCTGCTCGTCCAGAATAACAAAGATCTATTAATATATCACATAGCTCTTGCTGACTTGGACAAATAATTGAACACTGTTCTATAAAATAATTAACAACCTGCTCTTTACTATCCATAGCGACTTCAACATCATCATAATATTCAGAGTTACACTTCTTACCAAGTTCTCCAATTTTCTTCTTATACCATTTATATAATGTAGATATTTCATGATAACGTGTATTTGAATAATGATGCCCAGATTTAAGCATTGAATAGTTAAATTTGTCACGAGGTGTAGAAGACAAATTGTCAAACTCTTTTTCAATGGCCCAGCAAATTTTATTCATTACAGAAGGGGACATATCAATTGGATTCTTATTGTGTACCCAGTCAACAAACTTTTCTTCCATTTCTGTTTTGTTTAATTTATTTTCTAGGTCTGAGAATGTTTTGGCAAATATAGACTGAGATTTGCTTTCAACATTACTCATGTAGGAATCATATTCCTTTTTTAAATGTGGATAGTTATATATAAAGAAATATGGTTTTTTATGTGCGCACAAAGCCTGATAAAACTTTTTGCGCTCAATTACTTCTTCAGAGTCTCCTTCTTCAATTCTATTCTCAGAAGCAATGTACCATGATTTTGGCATTGGATTTGATACAATGCCCTTTGCCTTATCAATTTCTGCTTGTTGTTGTGCCTGTCCACATTGAGTTCTATATCTTAAAGTTTCATATTCTTTGCTGCCAGCTTTATAATTTGCCATCAATGATGTCATTGCAGTAATTCTATTTGTAATTGAACCAATTTTGCTTCCGAATCCTCTCTTATTAGCCAAGATAACATCATCTTCTGAAACACAAATTTTTGCCGCATTATACTGAATACAATTTAGTGCAGGCAGTGGCTTGTGATTTTTAAGAAGAACTTCATTGTCAGTAGTAAACAACAAATCTCCATCAAAGTCAAAACCATTAAGAGCTGCTGGCATTGTATCAAAACTATTAACTAACACACATGTATCTATGTACCTAAACCAGTATGATGCCTCTTCTGAGTAAGAAATATTTTGTGCAACAATAGAATGGGCATTTGACATTGGCGCTCTATAACATGTAACTTTTGTTACTCCATTATCTCTCCAGTACTGACTGTAAATCTCTCCAGCTTTTAATACCCCTCTAGGCTCAAGTCCAAACATACTCTCACATAAACACACTAAATCTCCTGAAAGAATTTGAAAGTTTCCATATACATCAAGCACACCAATTTTTGCATCACATATACGGCGGCTTATCATTCTTTGAATGCGAGAATATATATAAGGATCATCTATCATATTTTTATTAATCATTAACGCCTGAGCAGCTGGATCAACATACTGAACATTATCATCATTTAACTTAGCGCCGCATAGATACACAATGCTTTTCTTATAATCAAAGCGCATGATATCTTTAATCTCGTCAACAGTCTTGGCAATCAGCTTATTTATATCTTCATCACTTAGCTCATAAGGCTGAATAAACTGATAGTTAAGTTGTCTTACATCATCGACTTCATGTGGGGCCGTCTTTGCTATACGAATTGTGTAGTTGTTTTCGATGCATTTATTATAATAGTCTTCCCAACTATCATAATGGCTCCACAGCTTAAGCTGACTTTCTGTCAATATTAGTTCAGACTCTCTTAGATCTCGTTCGTGGCCCCAAACGTCTTTTATAATATATGAGCCAATATTTTTCTCTGCCCATTCAATGTAATCGAATGTAAAAGTCATGCCCTTTGTCCATGCGCATCTTAAGTTGCATCCGCTAATTGTATGGTCGTAGTCGCCATTTAGCTCTCCATTCCACTTCTTTGACAAAGAGGGAAGCATCATAGAGCAACCATCTGATGCGTTGTTTTCAACATCCTGCATGGCAGCAAACTCAACTACTGGCTCTTTTGTAACGTCGCTATCATCAATATTGATTAAGTCTGACTTAAACTTAGTGAATGCGTCTCTAATAACAATAATGCCTTTAGGCCAGCTGACAGAGATAGATGCGCTTGAGCATAAAGCCTCATATGCACCTAACTTGGCTGGCACAAGCTTTGCGGCAGTGTTTCTTCCGTTCTCGATGCGCTTTTTTAATTCATCTCTCAGTCTAACGCTTGTATACACTACAGTCGCAGTTTTAACTCCATTAGTGGTTGTTAACAATCTTTTATACTCTACACCATTAATCTTAAAACCTTTATTTGCTCTGTCATAATCACTCTTTTTGTCCATGATAATACAGACATAGTCTTCTTTAAATTGTACTCTGTATAGTTCTTTGTATAGTTCTCTAATTGTATTTTTGCTGTCAGCTGTATTCTTTTGTTTTTTAATAAACTTAATCTCTTTCTTAATTTCTCGTGCAATAGAGTCGTAATTCTCAGTGCCGTTTAGCTCATTAATCCATGTTAAAATCTGAGAATCTGCCAAAGAAACTACAATTCCTGGAGTTTGTCTTGCCTTTTCAATTGGTAGTGTCAAATCCCAATTGTGCTTAGCTAGAAAAGAAGAATGTAGCTTGAAGCAATACTGCTGAGTTTTCTTCTGTTTTGCCACAGACATCACCTGCCATGATTATTTATTTAAATGTAAAGTAAAAATTATTCTCACATCATCTGTTGTGCCGTTTTCTGGAATTAATTTAATTAACTCTGGAATAGAGGCTTGACAGAAGAATTGATACTTGTCTTGAAGCTTCTGATCTGCATAATCATAAGCTACATAGTATTTTGGGGCGGTGCGCAAAACAGGATTTGCAATAATACAATCCATTTCAAATGGAGTAACAATTTTTGCATCTTTGCGCAGCGGCTTATCTAGAATTGCAACTGGCTCAATGCAATCTGTTTTCAATCTATTATATTGCCACTCTGTAATGCATCCAGTTTTTGACTCTGTTGCATCCCACTTTAATTTTAGAATATTTGTTAGTGTACATACATTAACAAGTTTGTCTTGTAGAAGATGATGAACCTTTAACATTGCGCTAATATCAAGCTTATCAATATAATTTAATTCACAATTAATGTCGCTTGCCAAAAAAGCAATTAGTGACAGGTCATGACCATCATAAACTCTATCAGTCAATATACCTTCCATTTCTTTATATGTGCTCTTAAATTGCTGGCCCACTTTGTGCCACACGCCATCTTTTCGTACTTCTGCAAACATTACAATCATTGTAAAACTCCTTTCTATTGTACTGCAATAAAAAATCAACCAATTTTCTTAATTTATTTACAACATGACAACTTATACTATTTATATAGCTTCATGCCAAAATTGATGTCAATTTTTATTGCAGTCCTGTTAAAACTCAACCGTTATTAGACTGAGATCTGCTCTTTCTTAATCTTTCTGCTCTAGCGGCTCTCTGTTCATCTGTTAAATTTACTTGTTTGGGAGGGGAGAGCTTAACCCATGATTTAGGTACGTGCGCTACAATGTGACCGTCATTGTCTTCTGGCATACACACAATTTTAACTACCCCTGGGTGCTGTTCATGCAGTCTAATAATTTTGTTGATCCATTTACGTTCACTTGAACCAATTGTTGCTTCATTGTCTACATCTAGATATTCGAAGTATGTTTCCTTAAAGTCTGCCATTGATACTACCTCCCTTACATTTTGTCATGTGCTGCACCGTATATAATTACTAAAGCAACAATAATAATGGTTAATAGTAAACCAAGGCTGATAAATGTTGGAATGAAAACTTGGGCCCATGTCCAGTCAATTAAGTCAAGACACTTTAAAACAATGAATATAATCTGTAGTACACCTAATACACCAACGCCTCCTGAGGCATGATTATTTTTGTCTACGGTGTATGAACTTCTTTTCACTACTTACACCTCCAATATTTTCTCTGACTTGTAGAATTCAATCCATTTTGCGCTATCAGCCTCAGCTTCTTCTCTAGTACGATAACAATTGCCAATTTTATAGAATATGATTTCACACATATCCCCGATCCAATAGTCCGAATATGCAATACCGCACTCATCTACAAAGAAATATAATTCGTCTTTGTGCGGCTTCCAAGGAATATGTTTAACATAAAGGCCGCCTTCTAGCAATCCATATAGACAATATACATTCCATGGTGATGGATGCATAATATTAGTCTCTACGATTTCAAAGTATCTGTCAGTAAATCTTGCTTTTGTATAATGATCAGGGTTTATATCACAACGTACTTCAAATACTTCGCCAATCTCGACTCCGAGCATCTTTGCAACTTGTTCTATATAGTTCATTTTTAGTTTACCTCCTCAAATACAAGTACCTGATATCCAATGTCTTTAAAACAATCATCAACAATTCCAATATCAATTAGTTTTTGTAGTTCGTCTCTTACAAATGTACTCTGATATTCAATTTGATTTGTTTCAATAGTAGTTGTCTCAAACTCATACTGATCTCCATGTGCTAGAATATAACCAAGATATAAATGATCTCCGTTACATGGATCATCAAATAGCTGGATATTTCCTTTTCTTTGATAGCATAGATAGCTTTCGCCTTCGTCAGTCCATTTCCAGTCTTCGTACTTTTCTGTGGTGTGACCAGTTAGGTCGTAGCCTGCGATGATGTAGTAGTTTTTGTATAGGCTCATAATTTGTGACACCTCTTAGCTATATTTTTATTAGTCCAAATATTCTTCTGGATGCTCTTTATAATCATCCACTACTTCTTTGAGACCTTGAATAAATTCTCTGATAGTTTCACTTGATTCAGAAAATCCAGAAGTTACTTCGAATCCATCATCAAAGACACTAAAGAATATCATATCCCATCCGCCAAGGCACTTTTCTCTAGCGACTTCAATTTCACATCCTTTGTAAACTGTTTTCATGTTTAACCTCTTACAAGTTTGTTTTTAAATGTTCATCAACCATCTTTTCAATAACAAATTTAGGAATGTATACAACTCCGTTTTCTTCATTCGTATCAAGATAGTATTTTAAGTCTTTAATAACCTTATGCACTTTCTTGTTTAATTCAAGAATATAATCAACAGACTCTTTAAATTCTTCTGGAGTTAAATCAGTGTCTTCGTATGCAGCAAGGAGATTAAGAATTTTCTTTTTAGTATATTCGTCTTCGTATCTCATGTAAGGTTTTAGAATAATTGAATCAGTTGGATTTCCGTGCTGATCTTGTAGTCTATATGTTAGTCTGTCCATAACATCACCATTGAAAATTTTTATTGTTCTGATTTATCCAACGGAGTTACACAAACAAGTATGTACATTTCCCAGATGTCTTCATTTTGACGCAATGCATACGCTAATGCTGATGTTGGCTTTATAATGTTTATTTCTTGTATATCTCCGCTATATAAACTTTTATATGTTGCTTTATATTTGGGTTGTAACTTTGATTCGTCTGATTTTTTGAAAAACATAAGACACCTCTTAAAATTCGTATTTTACTCATTCATCATCTTTCTAAGGTCAATTGTATACCAACAGTTTTTCCACCATCTATAATGAAATGTCAAATCATTCTTGATATTCAGCCAACAAAACTTTTTTCTAAATTCATTTCTTGGCACAGACCATCCAATTCGTCTTCCATCCTTATCCAGCTTTTCAGGAAGAATATCATAAAGACGATTGCCATTAGAATCTGAGCGTATCATATTATTGATAAAGCATTCTTGCCCATTGTAAACAACTCTGTCCATTAAATGAAGTTTGTTAAATTCGCTGATGGAAATTAACATGTGTTTAGTTTTTAAATATGTGCTACACAATAGTTTCTTAATCATAGTTTCACCTCTTAAAATTTACATGCAAAAACCCAATATGGATTTACTTCTATGCCTTTAATGTTTAACTTTCTTCTGATGCGTTTGTGGCGCTTGATGTTCTTTGGATGATATCTGCCAAGAGAGTCTTTAAATCCTCGCTTGATGTCGATGAATGCTTCGTATGTAGGGGAGTATGCTTGTTCGACTCTATAGCCGCATCTGTCACAATAGCCGTGCTGTTCTACTGTGCCCCAACCGTATTCTGAATAAGAGGTATATTCGAATGTTTTGGAGTGGCAGATTGGGCATTGTGTAATTTCGTACTTGGGCATATTAATCATCTCCTAGGATCTCATTAATGCAAGTGTTATAGCCAGCTTTATAACCCTTCTCCCAATCATTTAGAAAGCCATCATAATTTTTCTTTGGGGCTTCTCTAAGTGGGCACCAATCAGGCTTTGTATTAGGATCTACATCTTTGTCTTTTGCGCAACACCAATATTCTCTATTCGAAAATGCGCTTTCTTGATAAGATGCACAAATAGGACATTTCCAACATCTGTCAGGTGTGTCTGTTATTAAAATTGATTTATTCATATTAGCCCTCCTATAATTTTGTATTGTGTATTATTCTCTTTCTTTTATTACTGAGTTGCAAGAAAAGTTTCTATCTGGATTATTTGGATCAATGAATTCTATTTTTACAGGCTTATTAACTTCTAGAGATGGTGCTGTAATAATAAGATGTGGTATTGGTATGTTCATTATGATGACCTTTTTTATATATTATATTTATATATTATTATTATTATTATTATTAAATAAAAGATACATAAAAAGTATATATAAATTTAACGAAGCGCAGCGGAGTTAAATTTATTAAGCCTTAAATGCGTCAGCATTTAATGGCGCACATTATCTTTTGGTAAGTATCTTTATATATATTATCTTTAGTACTGTAAGTTTTACAGTAGGGGGTACTGTAAACTTTACATAGGTACTACTGTAAGTTTTACATACCCTAGGGGTGCTCGGTACTGTAAGTTTTACAGTACTGTAAGTTTTACATAGGTGTAAACTTTACATAGGTTAGGGGCTTTCATAGAAGATGTAGTTATCATTGTCCCATTCATCTTTGGCTATGTAGCCTTTTTCTTTTAGTTCTTTTAGAGCGCTGAAATATGATTTTTCTGAAAGGTTTGTGCTGTGCAGGGCATCTTGCTTACTTAAGTAGATACCGTTTTCCATGTCTCTATAGTTTCCTAGATAGAGATATAGTTTTAGGGCACTGTGGCTTAGATTGCACATTGCATCTTTTAGGGCTGTGCGGTTATATGAGTTGTATGGATTATTTTTGTTTCTAAGCACGTTCTCGAAGGAGACATACTTTTGGTTATTGTATAGTTTTTTGGGTACCCCCATATGCATACCTCCCAATAATTTGGTACTGTAAACTTTACAGTGGTATTATAACATTTTGATTTTTGTTTGTCAAGGGGTGTTTTTGGAAATGTTTTGTTTTAGTTTATGGAAATTTGAGCATTTTAGTTGGATTTTGAAAACTTCAAAGATATTGAAATTTTATTAAAAGATTTCATTATTGTTGAAGCGATTGTTGTGGAAGTTTTGCGATTGGGTTTGTGGGGATTGGTGGGGTTGTAATGATTTATTGTGGTTTTTTGTAGTGGTGGGTGTTTGGTGAAATTGCAGTAAAATGTCATGATTTTTTTGGTGTTTTTGTATAGTTATTTGTGGAGATATTTGCCATATTTTAGGGTGAATTTTGCAGTCAGTGTGTAAAATGATCACCCTATAGAAAATCCTAAAAAACACAAGATATTGTGTAGTTTTGAGTACCCCGCCCCAATATATTGGGGTAAAAAGGCGTACAAATATGTATTTGTTTGCGTTTTGACTTTTGGGATTGTGGGTGGTATATTATAGGTGCGGAAGGCGAAAGCCTAAAGCACAGGGCGAACGCAATCGCCTGAAATAGTTCTTTGAAAATTGAATATAGGTGGGGCATAGTATCTGAACGCATTATGCGTTCCCTGTATCCACAAATTATCACCGCACAAGCGGTAGAAAGAAAGAGGTAGATATTATGAAAACCAATACTATGTCCATTTACGCTGAAAAACTGTCCATCAATGCTGAATTCGCAGGCAAGTACGCCAAGTTAACTAAGGACACCTTGGGTGACAATTACGCCACTTGGAAGAAAACCATCATTGACTGCCTTGAAGTTGCTTATGATGTGTATGAAATCCGTCATAACAACGGTATGGCTGACGATGTTAAGGTTGACCTGTCTGCACTGTATGAAAAGGTGTATGCTGTCCGTGATATGATTGGCGAAGTTAACGGCAGAAAGCTTAATTCCAAGCTGATTGCTGAAACCTTGGTCGGTATTTCTCACACTTTCCGCAAGGCGGCTTTTTCCAATGATGCCGCATCTGCTGAATGTGACCTTGAAAGTGCCAAGGCGTCCAAGCGTATTGCTGAAAAGCGTCCTATCACTAACAGTTTTACCGAAGAGGTAAAGGCTCAGGCTATTGCCAAGGCTCAGAAAGCCGTTGACGATGCAAACACTCGCATTGACGAACTGAGCAAGATTGCGGGCAACTATCGTGACATTCCTTGCCCCGTGTCCGAGACTCTGTTCTTGAACAATGCCGAGAAGGAACTTCGCACCATCGTGTGCGGTCAGAATGCCAAGCCTTACGCCGAGGTTATGGCTGAAAAAAAGGCACAGAACGACGCTCGTAAGCAGAGCCGTAAGTCTAGCAAGTAACCATCTGCCCCACCTATATTCAAGCCTAATGCAACTTTGCCCTTTTGGGCAGAACGGTCACAAGTCCGTATAAATGCAGAGTGGGCACAACTTCATACTGTCCGCAGAGGTGGATTTTTGGGCTACAACTAGCCGTTTTGCGTCTCCACATTCTGCCTTGCCACAACTGGCGATTTTTGGTGTGACGTTGTGTTTTCAGCTCTTTGAAAATTGAACGAAAAAATATGGCTCTGTTTGAGTAGCGTAGAATGGTATACCCATGGAGTGCCCGTCCATTCTTGGACGATAAGCACGAAAACTATGCCTCTGGGAATGGGGATAAAGGACTGCCAAGACATAGCAATACCCGTCTTGATACAGTCAACATAGATGGTGAGGAGTCTGCGTGGAAGAGCATCCGTAGGTGTGGGGGAGCGTTACCCCTGTGAATCAGTGCGACACACCCGTATTATGTCGGCACCTTGTTGTGCCCTGCATGGTTGCAGTCCGAGACATAATTCCAAGAAGTTACTATGTTGACAACTCGACATAGGGCAAAGATGGACATATATCCTGCTTATGTGCCAGTATACTATCCGTGTGGCATTATTGCCATATTGGTCTGCTCGCAGATAAACCCGAGAGGTCAACCAGTCAGGGGAAGCCTATCCATATAGGCTCGAAAGCGGCACAAGTGTAAACTTGTCATACGTCCATGCCCACCATTAGGATAGTTGCAAGCCTGTATGCTTGCATAAATACGTGTTCTAGGCTAAACATAGGAATTGACACATAGCGTGCGGGGAACAATAACAGCACCATAGGGTAGCTCGTTAATGATAATAATATTGGAGCAGTGGCTATGCTCTGTATAGAATAAGTGGGAGACTATGAAGTAGGATCGCCAGGTCTTATGGAGTCGCCAGTGGAATACCACTCATCATGCCATGAGAACAATATTAAGGGTAGGTAGGGTTTGGGTTGACGAGTGAAGGTTGTGGTATTGCTGTGACACTTTTGGCAGTTATGTGTATAAGTGGGGATAGGATTAAACTATTCCCTAAAACTGCCACAATACAAAATTATAGGGGTAGCTCATGCTATCCCTATTTCCCTGTCCAGTAGACTACCTTGCCGTGGTGACAGGGCTAGGCTTATGCCTCTAAAAGTCTACAATAGCATATACCTAAGGAGTGATTATTATGTCAAAGTTCAAAATCAATGACCAAGTTATATCCAAAGACTTAGGCATCGGGAGAGTTACTTCATGCTATGACGGAATGGTAACTGTATCTTATGGTGGATTTTTCTGGAAGCATCTTGTTGATGAAGTGGAAGTTGCACCAAAAAAGACTAGATTTTTAAACAAAATATTTTGCAAATAGCCCCAAAGTTGCAGTGCGAGGCAACTATAAAATCTTGCACGGTAAAGAGTGAGAGCGACCAAGGCTCTTAGGCTCGGTGTGTAGAATAAACGCACCATAAGGGGAGACCAACTTTAGGGAACGAGAACACAAAGGTGTTTTTTGATTACACTTAAGGCTCCCAAAAAAAAATAAAACAGAAAGGGAAATCAAAATGTCTACTGAAATCTTTATCTTAATGGCCCTGTGTGGTGGCTTTGCCCTGTTTATCTGTGCAATGGAAATCATTGGTTTCCTGTGCACCTTTGTCCTGTATAAGCTGGGCGGTGGCAAGCGTAACATCAAGAGATACTGGAAGCATTGGAATGAAGCGTAATGTTGTTAGGACTTACAAAGGCAAGTCTTTGTAGGTCTTATAGAGCATTATTCAAATCAACAACAGAAAGGAAATTGATATGAAGTACAAGTATTATGTCGTTCTGCGTCGTCTCTATAAGACAGAGGACATCATCTCTATCTATGACTTCGATGAGGCTGTCAAGGGAAACTGGATCGACAGCAACGGAAACCGTGTGTGGGTTATGCCTCCCGAGCTGGAAAAGACCATCACTTTTGTGTGGGGCTTCGATTGCCTCAGCACCGCTGTGACTTTCTATGATGCGTTGGCTCACAACGAGCTGGGTATCGAGTGCAGTGAAATCTAAGCGAAATACAAACTTTATTATAGAAAGGAAATGACATCTATGAGTAAGTATTCTGTAGTCTACATCTTTACCAAGCGAACCAGCCTCCATGACTTTTTGGACACCGATAAGGTTCTGGGCAGTTATTACAACAACGACTTTTCTCAGGCCAGCATTGACAACATTAAGCGTCGCTACGAGCGTGAGCAGGACGTGAATCTCATCGCCATGTTCCGTTGGGAAAAGACTCCCAAGGGAAACAAGTGTTTCTGTAAGATCAAGTGTCCCATCAATCCTCTGCCCATCAAGGGAGAATTCGAAACTCCTGGTAGTACCACCCCTGTGATTGACTTCCTCAAGGCAAACCGTTGGGAGTTCAAGCAGAAGATTCATTCCAATGTGTTTGAGTAAGCACAAGCGAAACCTATATCAAGCTCTCAACTTAGGTTGAGGGCTTTATTATAGGCTTTGCAAAATTACAAGAAAGGAATAATACAAAATGGACAATGAAAAAGTGCCCGAAATTCGAGATATGACATGTCAATGCAAAAACTGTGGAGACTATCACTTTGCAAGCGAAATCAATAAAGACGGGCTTTGCCGTGATTGTGTAAACGGCAAGAAGCCAAAGGCAAATCCAAAGCCAAAAACTGATAATGACCTATTTTATGGTTGGTAAATTAAAAGGAGGTGCAAGCCAAATGAAGAAAACTTATCCTTGCGACAACCCCGATGGTATCTGTCCTTTTGACGCAGAGGGAGGCTATGATTGCCGCAACTTCTGTGGACTTGGCGTAGACGAAAACGAAGACCTTGATGAAAACGACTAGGCAAATGCCAGAAAGGAAAACAACTATGCATAAACATTCCAAAGGTTTCTCTGAAGAAACGAAATTTATGTTTTTCATCTTCAGCATAATTATTATTATGCTTACTATCATGTTCGGAAGCATGAATAAAACAAACTATTATAAAATTGCAGACGCTCATGCATCAATCGAAATTGTCAACTCATGTGACTTAACTCTCGAAGAACTCCAGAACAGAAATGGAAAGCTGATCATTGAGAAAGTCATTGGTGAAGTGGACAACTTCATCACTGGAGCTGGGCATGTAGTAGACAACCCAAACTATTATATTAGCTATGCAGGAATGGAAGGCATAAGCAATGGAAATATCATCTGTTCATACATGATATACAATCCTGATAATAACTTCGAAGACGATATTATCTATCGCTTTGACTACATCATTGACGCACGTACTGTTGAATTCGAAGACTGAACGCAAAATGTATTGGAATAAAGTCCATATCAAGTCCATAAGTGAAATAACTTGTGGGCTTTATTATAGACTTTATAGAAAGGACAGAATAATTATGCACGAATACATCAAAGAGAAAGTCAAAGTCTTGGCTGATTTTGGCCTGACTGATAAGCACGCAGTCGCAGAATATCTTGAAGAGAAAATTGAGGGCATCACCGACGAAGCGAGAATTCAAATCAAAGTAGATATGGTGTCTCGTCAGCTAATTGACGCTTTCTTCAATGGCAACAGAAACTTTGTAAAGAAAGGCAAAAATGCTGATATAGAGGAAAAGGAAGATATGCGACCTCTGGCACTATACGCAAAGCTTAAACGTACATATCCTGACTACAAGGTGCTCACTAGAAGTGAAATCATTGCCGTAACTGGTGAGCGTGGGTTTCACGGTATTCAGTCTGCAAAGTATATCAAGCGAGTTGGAAACATCGGCAAGGAAAAAGTCTTTAAGTTCAACCGCTGAGGTAATCATATGGAAAAGGAATTTGAAATCATTCGTGAGCGTGAGTACTACAAAGTGTTATGCAATGGCAAGTTCTTTTGCACAGCAGATACCGAAGAAGAAGCCGAAAATGAAATTGAAAAGGAGTTAATTCAAGTATGAGTGAGCTGTATACCTACGAAATCAACATCATGATTCACGACACATATCGTGTCAAGGCAGCCAATGCAGAGCAGGCTATCAAGATGGCTAAGACTGCGGCGGCTGTAGATTATAACTGCAAGGCAAGCCAGATTGAGGCTGAGGGAGAGTAAGGCAAATGAAATATAACATTGTAGTAACCAAGCCAGTTGAGCACAGATATATTGTCGAAGCGACAAGCCTTGAAGCAGCAATTGGAAGAGCCAAAGAAGCAGCAGCTTGGTATGAGTTCGACAATCCTTGGAGCTTTGATGCAGTGGCCGATAAATGTAGAGAGGCAACTCAAAACGATATCGACACATGTAGCGAAGATAAGTTTTTGGAAGCCGACCATGATTATAACGATGATTATGATTATTGAGGAGTGACCAACGCAAATGTATATCATTGAAAAGCAAATCTACACCACAACCCCAACAATGTGGTTTGGTGTTTACAACAATAAGTTTGAAGATTTGCGTGATGTAAAAAAGAAAGTGGCTCGGCTCAAGTATGACGATAAGAAGTTTCGTCCAAACGAAAAAGCAAGATATCGTATCAGAGATGAGCTTGGTAACATTCTTTATCAAGGACAAATGAATAAATAAATATTCAATTCATTTGAATAAATAAAAAACAAAAACAGAAAGGAAACAACAACTATGGCTACTATCACCACTAACAAGACTCCCATCGAAATCCTGAAGGAAATGAAGAAGGACGGCACTTCCATCGAGTTCATCACTATCAATGGGCAGAAGGTTGGCATGCTTGGCTCTGTAAACGATGCTGACCGACAGGCCGCACTCAAGGCACTGAACGATGCTTACGTCGCAAGCAACGGAGACATTTGGGAAATGATGACCAAGCTTGCTATCTGTGCTACCATGACGGAAAACAACATTGAGCCTGATGAGTGCGTCAAGGTGCATGGCGTTGATGTTATCATCGACTACAATAAAAAGAAGGCATACACCATGGATGGCAATGAAGTTGCAAACTGTGATGATATGCCTACCATGCCCAAGGAAGGTATCAAGGCACTTCTGATTGCCCGAGCAGCTAATCACATCTAAAATCAAAGCGACATCAAATATATTCGGGGGAGGACAACCCTCCCCCTAATAGAAAGGGAATGACAACATGAAACAGACAACATTAGACACATCTTTATTGCCAGAAGCATGGATTAACTGGGCCACTACAAAAGGCGAGTTCTGGCTTGAGTGCAAGACTGGCAAAAAGCAAACTGAAAAGCCAGATGGTGTAACTTTTAGATATTACGCTAACAACAATGCCGCTTTGTGTATTGCAGGCAATGCAAGACAGCCTATCTTTGCATATGTAAAGTATCACGAAGATATTGAGATGCTTGAAATTGCGGCAGCCACTATCCCTACTAACAAGAAAGAACAAGTACATGAGTGGACATATGCAGGCGAAAAGTACTTCATTGGCAAAGACAAAACTGTGTATGATGAAAATGGAAATGTCAAATCCACAACTTTTCATTTGTATACTAATTATTATGCACAAGACTTCCGTCGTTGCCTCGCACATCTTTACAGACTGCCCAGCCACGGAGGTGTAATCAAAGAATTTCATAAATTCTTGGGTAGTGAAACCTATACTGTTGGTAGCGGCAGAGTTGCAGAGGCAAAGCATCTTTGGAACATTCAAGAGTGGTATATTACAAAACAGAGAGTAAGAGGCAAAGGCAGAGAACAGAAGCTGGTTGACAAGCTGACTGCAATTCCTCTGAGTGATTTCTCTGATATTTCTGACAGATATCCTGTAAAGATATATCACGAACCCAGATATGGAAACAGTTATTATCAACGTTATACAACTGGCCTTATCTACTTTGAAAAAGTAGATGATGAATGGTCTGTACTTCGTATTTTCCACAGAAATAACGATGGCACAAATGTAAGAGAAGTTGAACGCTTCTATTTGAGCGACAAGGGAGGTAACAGAATCTGCTCTCCGTCCAAAAACGGCTGGATTACATGTAAGAACAATAAATATGTTTGGGGCATAACATATATGGTTGCCAATAAGGATGAGGCCATGGAAAAATGCAAACGTCTCAAATATATCATGCCGTTGTTTGATGATAGCCAAAATCACATTAAGCGATGCTTGATTAACTCTTTACGTTTTCCTGAAATTGAGCAGTTAATGAAGCTTGGGCATCATCGTTTTGCAAAATGTATTGCAGAAAGCGAAACTCCGAGGGCAGATATAATGCACAGCTTTGGAGATTATTACAAAGAAAAAGAGAAAAATCTTTTGCGTAAAGTCGGCTTGAACAAGCATCAGTTCGATAAGTATATGTCTGTATGTATGAGTAGTGGAGGCTTATATATTGATAGTAATGCAGAGCGTGCACTGGAAAATATGAGAAAGTTCTTTGGAGATGATTTTATTCATCTTGATAATGAAACTTTTGACTCTTATCTTACTATGTTTAGAATAATGAGCAGATATTTTTAATGTATAAGGAGCGATTTCGAATGAAACAAATTCTTAAATGCTTGATCGCCACCGTTCTTTGCACGGGTTTACTGTTTAGTGCGGCACTTCCCTGCTGGGCGGCTCA
>JAEIGA010002978.1_pt1 | contig 26697 bp, 19 predicted proteins | sample 9270691 | NCBI WGS metagenome assembly JAEIGA01 (sample SAMN17057246, study PRJNA624740) | gut metagenome | biome: biome; isolation source: fecal sample | host: Bos grunniens | place: China: Xizang | collected 2019 | reverse complement strand
TCGCAACGGCCAGCTCTTCACCTCGGAGGGTGTTATCAACATCCGCAATAAGAAGTGGGAGGACGACTTCTCGCCAATCGACCCTAATGGAGTAACATTCGTGGATCATCAATACACTAAGGCCTATTTGCACCATCTTGTTGTCTGCAAAGAGATGCTCGCTGCCCAGATTGCCTCGTTGCACAATACGGCCTTCTACCTCTGGTTGGTGGGTGAGGCACGCAAGCATATCATCGCTGGCGACTTCAAGCCTTGGAAGGAGGAGATGGTAATAAAGCTTGCTCGACGATTGTAGCAACGTAACATAAATGTGGTCGATGACTCGCGACTCAAAAACCGAATTATGAGATTTAAACTGATACCGTCAATACCGGGTTATAGAACCCTCGATAGATATATCCTTGGAAAGTTTCTGAGGACATATGTCTTTGGCCTTCTGATGATTATCATCATCGTAGTAGTCTTTGACTATGTCGAAAAGGTCGATGACTTTACAGAGTTGAAGGCCCCCTGGAAGGCTGTGGTCAACGACTACTACCTCAATTTTATCCCATACTTCATCAATCAGTTCTCGTCGCTGTTTACCTTTATTGCTGTGATATTCTTCACGTCGAAGCTTGCTATGCAGACCGAGATTGTGGCTATACTGTCGGGTGGTGTCAGCTTTAGGCGACTTATGTGGCCCTATTTTCTTGGAGCACTCCTTATCACGGTGGTGAATATGTATCTCAGCCTCTGGGTCATCCCACAGACACAACGAGAGATTATCCAGTTTGAGAATCAGTATGTTAAGAGTAGCCAGCGTGTGCTCTACGACGAGAATGCTTATCGTCAGATTGCACCAGGAACATATGCCTATGTACGAGGCTATACTCCTCGTGCCGAGAATGTGTCGTTCTTCGCTCTCGAGCAGTACGACGACTCGAAGCTTGTGGCTAAGCTTGAGGCCTCGAGTGCTAAGTTTGACGAGGAGTCGGGACGCTGGACTGCACCACGCTATGTTACATACAATCGCACTGAGGAGGGTACCTACGACTTTACGCTTCACCGTAACCTCGACACGCTTGTCAACCTCGATGCCCGTGAGTTTGGAGAGACAAAGTCGTTGGTTAAGACGATGACTATCAGCGAGCTTACGGACTATATCTCGCAGCAGAGAGAGAAGAGCTCAGACGACGTCTACATCATCGAGGTGGAGCGTCATACACGCTTCTCTTATCCGATTGCTACGTTTATCCTCACGCTCATTGGCGTGTCGCTATCGTCACGTAAGGTGCGAGGAGGTATGGGTATGCACATCGGTTTGGGTATTGCCCTCTGTTTTAGCTATATTATGCTTGGACGTATCTTCGAGCAGGTGGCCATCAGTGGCTCTATGATACCAAGCCTCGGTGTGTGGCTGCCGAATATACTCTTTGCCATTATCGCCGCCTTTGTTTACATTAAAGCCCCAAAATAGTATGCAGACTATTTCACACATTGTCGACTATCTTCGCAGTGGCGAACGACTCACTACGGCCGATGCTATAACCCTATGGCGTGAGGCTCCGCTGTGGCTACTTAGCGAGCTGGCTGTTAGCCGTAAGCGTGCCGCGAGTGGTGAGCTGGTATACTACAATCGCAACATACACCTTGAGCCCTCGAACATCTGCATCTTCAACTGCGAGTTCTGCTCGTTTCGTCGTCGTGAGTGTGATCCCGACTCGTGGAGCTTGACGCTCGACGAGATAGAGCAGCGTGCACGCCAGATGCAGGGCTCGGGAATCACTGAGGTGCATATCGTTGGCGGTGTTCATCCCGACCACACGCTCGATACATACTGCGAGATGATTCGCCGTGTGAAGCGAGCACTCCCCGAGGTGGCCATCAAGGCCTATACGGCTGTCGAGATATCGTATATGATTCGTCGTGCAGGACTTACACTTCAGGAGGGCCTCAGTCGCCTTATGGAGGCTGGTATGGAGAGCATCCCTGGTGGTGGTGCTGAGCTCTTCGACGAGGAGCTGCGAGCAAAACTATGTCCCGATAAGTGCTCTTCCGAGGAGTGGCTCGAGGTGCATCGCACAGCCCACAAACTCGGCCTTGACACCAACTGCACGATGCTCTATGGCCACGTTGAGACCATCGAGCAGCGTGTGGACCACCTCAACCGCCTGCGTGAGTTACAGGATGAGGCTCCAGGCTTCAATGCCTTCATCCCTCTCAAATATCGCAGCCGCAACAACCGTATGTCGGAGTGCGGCGAGTGCTCTGTGGAGGAGGATATGAGAACTATAGCTATGAGCCGCATATTCCTCGATAACATTCCCCATATCAAGGCCTATTGGGTGGCGTATGGTAAGAGTGTCACGGAGATGGCCTTGGCTTTTGGTGCAGATGATATAGATGGCACTATCGATGACTCTACAAAGATATACTCTATGGCGGGAGCAGATTCACGCCCTCGAATGAGTGTTGAGGAGCTTGAGGCCATGGTTCACGACGCAGGCTTTGTTGCCGTCGAGCGTGACACACACTACAATGAGTTGCATCGTAGCAATGTGACGCCTGGCGTTGAGGAGTATGCCGACGAGGCTGACCTCGATGCACTTCTAAGCGAGGAGCCAATGGAGCAACCCGCAGCAGAACCAGTGTCGCAACTTGAAGTGCAGCTTGTCCAGGAGCCAGTTGAGGAGCAGGTTGGGCAGGCTAATGTTGATGATAAGGAACTTCTTGATGAGCTATTGGCTGAGGCCAAGAATTTTGAGGAGCAGTCCCAAGAGCAGACTCAACCTGAGGATGAGTCTGTTGCTACCCCTATGCAGGCCGCTTGTGAGCCTATCAAGTCTGTAGAGCAGAAGCGAGAAATTAAAGAAGAAACGAAAAATATTGAGATGGAAAGGAACAAGATGAGTGGTAATACGGGTGAGTCAACCCCAAAGACTCAAAACTCTACAAAAGAGCACAATACAAGCACTAATGGCTCTGAGCGAGGTATCAAGGCCCACTATAAACGCAATATGTTGCTGTGGAACATCGTCTTTATCGGCGTGTTTGGCCTCTTGGTCATCTTTGGTGTCTACTTCGGATTGATGGTCGGCACTCGCCACGGTAAGTCTATCGTTGTGCCAAACTTTATCGAGATGTCGGTTGAGGATGCTAAGGCTCTTGCTCGCGAACTCGACTTGCAAATTGTCGTGTGTGACTCTGTGCACGAGGCCGATATCGCAGGTGGTATGGTCATAGATCAGCGTCCAGCACCATCAATAGTCCGCGAGGTTACTGTGAAGCCCGATCGTAAGGTCTACCTCACCGTAAACGCCTATACACGTCGTATGATGCGTGTGCCATATGTCGCTAATCAGTCACTGCGTCAAGCTATCAACCAACTTGAGCGTGATGGTTTCAATATTGAGCAGCTTATCTATGTTGTTCACCCCTACGATGGTCAGGTTATTGAGCAGAAGGCCGGTGGCAAACGAATCACTCGTAACTCAGATATAACACTCCCCGAGGGCTCAAACGTCACACTTAGCGTGGGCTACCGTGCAGGTAAGCAGTATACGGCTGTTCCTCAGCTTATGGGTATGCGTCTCTCGCAGGCTAAGAATGCCCTCTGGACAAGTGGCTTGAATGTAAATAAGGTTGTATACGACGAGAGCGTTACCGATCTCAAGAGCCATCGTCTAGCACGAGTATATATGCAGACACAGCCTGCTAAGAAGGGTGTTATGCGTGGCACTAAGGTGTCGATCTACCTCACTTGCGATGATAAGCTCATCGACTCGCTCTCGAAGACGGCTGGACGTAGCGAGAAGTTCTACGACGAGCAGCGTCGCCTAATGGAGAAGGAGGCCGAAGAGGAGGCTCAGCGTCAGGAGGCCGAGGCAAAACGTCAGGAGGCCGAGGCCGAGGCAGAAGCAGAGGCAGCAGCTGCCGGCACAACCTCTGAGGGTGTCGATGGCGAGGCTATGATCAACGCCACAGAGCCTAAGGCACTTATTGCCCCTCCAGTTGCTGAGACTGAAGCAGAGTAACCCACTTAACCCAAGAATTAAAGTCTGTGATTGAGAATTTTGATATGGTAGCCGACGAGCTACTAACAGAAGATTTAGAACTCTCGCAGGGCGAGTCGGTGTCGGATGGCGACGAGATGTATGAGCACTTCTCTGTGACCGTCGACAAGGGTCAGTCGATGATGCGTCTCGATAAGTACCTTACGATACGTCTCGAGAACACTTCGCGAAATCGTATTCAGGCAGCCGCCGACGGACAGAATATCCTTGTAAATGGCAAGCCCCAGAAGTCGAGCTATAAGATAAAGCCGCTCGACCAGATATCTATCGTGATGCCGTATCCCCGCCGCAAGGAGGAGATTGTGCCAGAGAACATACCTCTTAATATCGTCTACGAGGATGACGATATCATTGTAATCAATAAGGAGGCGGGTATGGTCGTGCATCCCGGCGTGGGCAACCATAGCGGAACCCTTGTTCACGCTTTGTCGTGGCATCTCAAGGATCTGCCTATGTTCTCCGAGGGCAATGCTCGTGCGGGCCTTGTGCACCGCATCGATAAGGATACCTCAGGACTCTTGGTCGTGGCTAAGAACGAGAAGGCTCACGCGAAGCTCGCTAAGCAGTTCTTCGACCATACGATCTATCGTCGCTACGTAGCCCTTGTGTGGGGCAACATTGCAGAGGATGAGGGCACTATAATCGGAAACATTGGTCGTAGCCCTAAGGAGCGTCTGCAGATGTATGTATTTGCCGACGGCTCGGATGGTAAGCACGCCGTGACACACTTCAAGGTGTTGCGTCGCTATGGCTATGTCACACTTGTTGAGTGTCGTTTGGAGACTGGTCGTACGCACCAGATACGTGTCCATATGTCGTGGCAGGGTCATCCTCTGTTCAATGACGAACGCTATGGTGGTAACCGCATCTTGAAGGGTACTACCTTTATGAAATATAAGCAGTTTATCGAGAACTGCTTCAAACTTATCCCTCGACAGTCGCTCCACGCTCGTGCCTTGGGCTTTGACCACCCTACAACGGGCAAGTATGTGCAGTTCGAGTCGGAGCTTCCAGACGACTTCAAGGCGGTGCTCCAAAAGTGGGAGACATACACAGACTCAGTGGGCCTCGATATCGACGAGATATAGCTCCAAGAGGGGGTATCTCTGCGTAGTGGGATAATAAATAGGTAAAAGATTAAGATATGTTTCTGCCAACAACAATCAAAGAGGTCGAGGCCCGTGGTTGGGATGAGCTCGACGTGATAATCTTCTCGGGCGATGCCTATATCGACCACCCAGCCTTTGGTCCTGCGGTGATTGGCCGTATACTCGAGGCTGAGGGCTATCGTGTGGCTATTGTGCCGCAGCCTAACTGGCGTGACGACTTGCGTGACTTCAAGAAGTTGGGTAAGCCACGCCTCTTCTTCGCTGTCTCGGCAGGAGCTATGGACTCTATGGTTAACCACTATACTGCCAACTTGCGTCTTCGCTCGAACGATGCCTATACGCCAGGTGGCAAGGCGGGTTTCCGTCCCGACCGCACGGTGGATACCTATACTAAGATTCTCAAGCAGCTCTATCCCCACACCCCCGTTGTTGTGGGAGGTATCGAGGCGTCACTTCGCCGCCTGACTCACTACGACTACTGGAGTGATAAGCTCCGTGAGTCGATTCTCAAGACCTCGGGTGCCGATTTGCTAGTCTATGGTATGGGCGATAAGGTCATCCGTGAGGTGGCTAAGGCCCTGCGTAATGGTTTTAATATGAAGCTGCTGCGAGGTCTGCGTCAGGTGGGTTTTATGGCCGATAAGGAGTATGTCGAGAAACTCTATAACGCTAAGACCATCGTGCTCAACTCCTTCGAGCAGTGCGTTGCAGATAAACAGAAGTTTGGCAAGAACTTCTGCGAGATAGAGACCCTGAGCAATATGATGCAGTGCGAGACGACGCTCGTTGAGCCTGTGGGCGATAGGTATGTGGTCATCACTCCACCTCACGAACGCCTCACAACTGAGGAGCTCGACCACTCGTTCGACCTCCCCTATGAGCGTGCCCCACACCCTCGCTATAATGGCAAGGGCGACATCCCCGCTTGGGAGATGATCAAGCACTCGATAAATATCCACCGAGGATGTTTTGGTGGCTGCTCGTTCTGCACCATCTCGGCACACCAGGGCAAATTTATTTCGTCACGTTCGGAGCGTTCTATCATCGCTGAGGTTGAGCGTGTTACTAAGATGCCCGACTTCAAGGGTTATCTCTCAGATATCGGTGCTCCGTCGGCAAATATGTATCGTATGGCGGGCAAGAATGAGGAGCTCTGCAAGCGTTGTAAGCGTCCGTCGTGTCTGCATCCTAAGCTCTGCCCAAATATGAATAACGACCACCAGCCACTGCTTGAGCTCTATGCCAAGATTCGTGCGGTGAAGGGCATCAAGCGAGCCTTTGTGGGTAGCGGCATCCGCTACGACCTCTTCGACGACTCGGCCTATTTCGAGACTGTTGTCAAGCACCATACGTCGGGCCGCTTGAAGGTCGCCCCAGAGCATACCGAGGACCACGTCCTAAATCTTATGCGTAAGCCCTCGTTCACACTCTTCGAGAAGATGAACTCACGCTTCAAGCAGGTGTGCCGCCGTGAGGGGTTGAACTATCAGCTTATACCATATTTCATATCGTCACACCCTGGATGCCAGGAGCGTGATATGGCATCGTTGGCCGATAAGGTGCTTGGCAATCTGCACTTTAGCCTCGAGCAGGTGCAGGACCTCACGCCAACGCCTATGACGCTGTCGTCGACAATGTTCTATATGGGCGAGAACCCTTATACTGGCGAGAAGATATATGTTGCCCGCTCGCAGGACGATAAGCGTAAGCAGAAGAGCTACTTCTTTGGTGGTCAGCTTCCTGAGGCTAAGCCTCGCACCGAGGGCCGTGGTCAGGGTCGCACAGAGCGTAAGACGCAGCCACGCTCAACAAGCCGTCCTACGCAACAAGGCACGTCGCGTCCTGCTCCACGACGCAGAAGATAGATTTTACTTATATGATAAAAGCCACTCACACGAGTGGCTTTTTTTGGTGCATTTTTGGTGCAACTTTTTGGACACAAAAAAAAGTCTACAAGATTGAAAATCAAATCTTTGTAGACTATTTATTGCGGAGGGCACTGGATTCGAATTGCGAAGCAATAGAGCCGATACCATAGAAAAAGAGCGTAGGGCGTAGCCCGAGCAGTAAACCGCTCTCATATCGGCTCAACCAGTCAAAATAGAGAATCAGTGTCCACCCAAGCATTTGTAGATATGTTTCACAACATAATTTTGTAAATGCACCTTAAGATGCTTGCATCACTATGGTGCATTAACAAAAAAAACGACCGAGTAGAACTCGGTCGCTACAAATGCTTTGTAAAAAAGCGGAGGGCACTGGATTCGAACCAGCGGATACCTTACGATATCGGCAGTTTAGCAAACTGCTGGTTTAAGCCACTCACCCAACCCTCCTTAAACCACTCTTGTACACAAAAGCGGTGCAAATATACGAATTATTTTGGTTTCTGCAAAATTTTATCTACTTTTTTTGCATCAACCTATCGCAACTGGCGGAACATCTCCCACATAAGAACACCGGCAGATACCGATACGTTGAGCGAATGTTTGATGCCTACCTGAGGAATCTCGATAGCAGAATCGACAATATCGGCAATAGCCTGGTCGACACCCTCGACCTCGTTGCCAAAGATTAGGGCATACTTCACACCCTGCTCCACACGGAAGTCGTTGAGCATCGTAGAGCCCTCGATCTGCTCGATGGCGATTATGCGGTAGCCCTCATTGCGAAGTGCCTCGACGCACTCTTTGGTTGTGGGGTGGTAGCTCCACGCCACGCTGAGCTCGGAGCCGAGAGCCGTCTTGTGGATCTCGCGGTTTGGGGGTGTGCAGCTGATGCCGCAGAGCTCTATACGCTCAATGCCAAAGGCATCGGCTGTGCGGAAGAACGAACCCACGTTCTGTGCCGAGCGTACGTTGTCGAGGACGATGGCTATAGGTAGCTTCTCGATCAGGGCATACTCCTCGATTGTGGGGCGGCCAAGCTCTTCGTTTAGTAATTTACGCATAATGTTATTAAAATACTTTAAATATTACGCTGCAAAATTAAGCAAATAAAAATATTTTGAGTAAATTTGCACCAAATGTTTTTTGTCGATTAGCCTATGTCAAGAGTTTTTAGATACTTGGTGCTTGTTATTGCCCTTGTTTGTGGGGGGGGGTACACCCTCTCTGCTCAGGAGCTAAAGCTCGGTGTGGACTTTGCCACGCTCTTCGACAACACGGAGTATGCCTCGCTCGACAACACAACATCGGGTACGCTCTTTGGAGCACGTCTCACGCCCCAGGTGGGCCTTGAGTGGCAGGAGCGAAACAGCTTGATGGTAGGTGCCGATTTGTACCAAGACTTCGGTCACAACAAATTCCTTTCGAAGGCTAAGTTGCAGCTATACTACGCCTATAAGGCTGAGAAAGTGAGGCTCTATGCAGGTATCTTCCCTCGCACGGCTATGCGTGGATTGCAGTCACCACTATTCTTTGACCCCGCATACTGTTATTACAACAATAGCATAAGTGGTGTGCTGGCTCGCTATGTGGATGCCGAGTCGCCATCGTACGTGGAGTTCGCGATGGACTATACCGGTATGCGTAGCTACGATGTGCGTGAATCGTTTGCGATAATGTCGTCAGGTAAGCACTCTTTCGATGTCTCTGGCTTTCTCTCGTATGGCTACGACTTCTATATGGGTCACTATGCTAAGGACTACAACCCCGAGACTGCGGATGGCGTTGTGGATAACATAATGCTTACGCCATATGTTGGGTATGAGAATAGAGGAGTTGCCTGGATGGGTAAATGGCCGCTAACTATCGATGCACGCCTGAGCTATGTGCAGTCGTTGCAGCGTGACCGCATAAACGATAGTGCGTGGAAGTATCCATTTGGTAGCGAGCTATATGTTGCGTTTGGGTGGGCAGGTATTGAACTCTCTAACCGTCTATATGTGGGCAAGGGCTCGCTGCTGACATTCTATAATCGCTATGGTGCAGATCTTTATCACGGTGTGCCACTCTATCGTAGCGAGAAGGGCTTTTACGATGCTATTGCACTATCGTACAATAGATGGTTTTTTAAAGATACGGTAGGTGTCAAGGCGGGCATCACAATGGAGTGCGACGGCACGGGCTGGGGCACTCGACAGTGGTTGCAGGTGAGTGTTTGCCTTAATCATAGTGTTAGCCTTAAGCGTGATAAAACAATTGATTAATAAGTAATTAAATATACATAAAACTATGACAACAGAAGTAACTGAAGTAAAGGAGAAGTCTTTGAACTTCGTCGAAGAGATCATCGAGGAGGGTATTGCCAAGGGTAAGACACGTGTGCAGACACGATTCCCACCCGAGCCTAACGGCTACCTCCATATTGGCCACGCTAAGGCTATTTGTATGGACTTCGGCGTAGCAAAGCGTTATGGTGGTGTATGTAACCTCCGCTTCGACGACACTAACCCTACAAAGGAGGATGTGGAGTATGTAGAGGCTATCAAGGAGGATATCAAGTGGCTCGGCTTCGACTGGGGTGCTGAGTACTACGCTTCGGACTACTTCCAGCAGTTGTGGGACTTCGCCATCCGCCTCATCAAAGAGGGCAAGGCATATGTCGACGAGCAGACATCTGAGGAGATTGCTGCACAGAAGGGTACGCCTACGCAGGCAGGTACTGAGAGCCCATACCGCAACCGCCCAATCGAGGAAAACCTCGACCTCTTTATGCAGATGACGCGTGGTGAGATCGAGGAGGGCCGTATGGTGCTTCGTGCCAAGATCGATATGGCAAGCTCGAATATGCACTTCCGCGACCCTATTATCTATCGCGTTGTTAACCACCCTCACCACCGCACTGGCGATAAGTGGAAGGTATATCCTATGTACGACTTCGCACACGGCCAGAGCGACTACTTCGAGGGCGTGACACACTCGTTGTGTACCCTCGAGTTTGTGCCTCACCGTCCGCTCTACGACCTCTTCGTAGACTGGGTGAAGGAGGGTGTAGACCCATCAGACGAGCGTCCACGTCAGTATGAGTTCAACAAGCTCAACCTCAACTATACGCTTATGAGCAAGCGTAACCTGCTCATCCTCGTTAAGGAGGGCTTGGTGAATGGCTGGGATGACCCACGTATGCCTACGTTGTGTGGCTTCCGTCGTCGTGGCTACTCGCCAGAGTCTATCCGTAACTTCGTCGATAAGATTGGCTATACTACATATGATGCGTTGAACGATATGGCACTTCTCGAGTCTGCTGTGCGTGACGACCTTAACAAGCGTGCTACACGTGTGAGTGCTGTTATCGACCCTGTGAAGCTCATCATCACCAACTACCCTGAGGGTCAGGTGGAGTCGTTCGAGGCTATCAACAACCCTGAGGATCCTGAGTCGGCAACACACTCTATCGAGTTCAGCCGTGAGCTCTGGATGGAGCGTGAGGACTTTATGGAGGATGCTCCAAAGAAGTACTTCCGTATGACTCCGGGCCAGGAGGTGCGTCTCAAGAACGCCTACATCGTGAAGTGTACGGGCTGCGATAAGGATGAGAATGGCAACGTGACAACGGTTTATGCCGAGTACGACCCTGAGACAAAGACCGGTATGCCAGGCTCTAACCGCAAGGTGAAGGGTACTCTCCACTGGGTGAGCTGCGACCACTGCATCAAGGCGGAGGTGCGTCTCTACGACCGCTTATGGAAAGTCGAGAACCCACGCGATGAGATGGCGGCAATACGTAAGGAGCAGGGCTGCGAGGCTCTCGAGGCTATGAAGCAGATGATCAACGAGGATTCACTCAAGGTGCTCACAGAGTGCTACGTGGAGAAGTATCTCGCCGAGGCAAAGCCTTACGACTACCTCCAGTTCCAACGTATCGGCTACTTCAATGTGGATAAGGAGTCGACAGCCGACCACCTCATCTTCAACCGCACAGTGACACTTAAGGATACTTGGGCAAAGCTCAACAAGTAATTTGTTGTGATAAGGCCACATCTGCGGCACCAAAGCTCAGAGCCTCGAATGGGACATCCAAGTACTACCCATCCGAGGCTCTTTCGTTTGGCACCACATCTCACGACTTCTGACAAGAAATTTCTTGTAATAAGAGGTCATCTGCGACCTCTCAATCCAAAGAATGAAGGAGATGTATATCAAGTATGCCCCATCCGCTCTTTTTCTTTATCGAGTCCACATCTGCAGCCTTCTCGCAACAAATTTGCCTCTCGCTGGTTGAGGGTGTAGAGATTGGTCCCTATGGGTTAATATAACAAATCATTTAAACTCATTCTAACCCATTAAAACTTGCCTTCTTTCGCCACAATCCTCTTGTTTCCCATCTTAGTACCCACTTTTATTTGGTAAAAAGTGGTGTTTGTTGAGAAATAGTGTTGTGGAATAGATTAAAATTACTATCTTTGTGTAAAGATGCGATTTCACACTGCATTAAATCTCAAAATTATGATAACTCTAAAAAATCTTTGTCGCACAATCTGTGCGATGTGTGCACTTGCTATTGTAAGTTGCGTCGATGAATCTTATCGAGTCGATAAGATCTCGACAGAAGTCACCGTCTGCCAGGAGACCACAGTGCTCCCTATTGGCTATTACGAGACTAAGAGCCTTGGCGATCTGCTTGGCGACACTACCCTCGAGGGCCTTAAGGATGATGGTCAGGGCAACTACTCATTCGTGTTTGAGGGTACGGGTGAGCCTATCGAGTTCAATAGTATAACCCGAGAATTTGAAATCCCAAAAATCGAGAGTAGCTTCGAGGTTGACTATCCTCAATTCGACTTCGATATGGAGCCTATACGTATTAAAAAGGAGGAGGATATCACGGAGCTTCGTGGCTTGGATGCCTATATCTCTGAGGGCAGAATTCCATCAGGCGTCACGTTGCCAACTATTAAGGGTGGCTATCAGTTTGAGTTTGGAGGTGAGGATCTCCACGTTGAGTTTGATGTTCCTGAGCAGATTAAGAGTGTTGACAAGGTGATATTCCGTGATGTTGAGAGTGGCCATCACGGAGCACCTATGCATATTAGCGTGGCACTCAATGGCTTGAAGGATATCAATGCCGGCGGTAAACTCAAGTTTGACCTTAAGGTTAATGGAGGTAAATTCCGTATTCTCGATGCCGACAACAATGAGATTTGTGATGGTGACCACTATGAACAGGACTACACAATTGAATCAGGTGCCGATGAGATTGACTTTGTGATCTATGTCGAGAGTCTCACAAACACCCAGCCAATGGTCGATCATCACCTCGATATTCCACTCACGCTAACATACAATATGGAATTCGAGATAGATACTAAGGCTGGCGATTTCGACCTCAGTAATAAACCACATATTGAGCTCTACGCCGACTTTGAGTATGGCGGTGCTGATGTCAGTGTTGAGGATAATGTGGACTTAATCAATTGTGAGGTGTCAAACTCGCCAATCCAGATCAATGGTCTGCCCGAGGAGCTTGTCTCTGTCAACAGTGTCGCTATGAAGCAGGACGAGAATGCTGTGCTCAACTTCTTTGCTCACGGTCTTGATTGGCTTGGAGATGTTGCAGAAGATCTGTTAGTCGAGGTTGTATTGCCCGATTATTTTGCGATGAAAGCCATTGAAGGTGAGGAGTATAGCTATGATGATAATACACATACACTCGTTGCCTCAGTGGCAGATTTGGACAAGGGCATTGCCATTGGTATTGATGCTCTTGACTTTGGTACTGAGGGCATCTCGTCTGACGAGTATGGTACGATAACCCTCGACTTCTCTCCAAAGATTCGTGCTCACTTTGCTAATGGTTCACATCTTGATGTCTCTAAGCTTGTTCACGATGATTTCCCAGTTAGCGTTGGTATCGAGAAGTCTACGCTCTCGATAGAGTCGGTAAGTGGTAAGTTGGACTACTCGTACGGCGTCAATAAGGAGTTTGCACTCACTGGCGTTGAGGATATCGATCTCGAGATTAAGGGTCTTGGCCTCAAACCTGTATTTGTGATAAACATCACTCATCCGCTCACTGTGGATGTCAATCTTACTGGAAGCATCATCCCTGTGATTGATGGTGTCGATGTGGAGGCAAATACTCTCAAGTTTGAGAGTGTCGCAATACCCGCTGCAAAGTTTGTCAATGGTGCTGTTGTCGAGTCTAAGGTGCAGCTCATACTTGCCGATGAGTCACTTCGTGAGCAGTATGCTGGCTCGGAGTACACATTCGTAGCCTGCGATGTAGCCAAGCTCTTGCACGTCTCGCTGCCAGAGTCTCTTAAGATCGACCTTACGCTCGGTGTAGACTCGTCGAGTGTCGAGACATTGTATATCCCTGATAATCTCAATATTTCATACGACTACAGAGTCGATATCCCATTGGCTCTCGACAATAGCTTCGAGATTCGCTATGCTGATGAGATTGCCGATCTTAAGTCTATGTTCAAGGCTGTGGGTGATCTCGATATCACTGTGGGTGATGTGACGATTATTGCCACAGTGACCAACTCTACACCTTTGCAGCTCGCTGCAACAGCAACGCTCAAGGATGAGAATGGTGAGACGACAGATGTTCAGCTCTCAATGGAGGATGGTAGCAAGATTCTCGGCTCGAGCGACGGTGTGACACCTAAAGAGAGTGTCGTTCGCTTCAATATTGACCTTGGCCAGGAGCACAGCATCTCGGCTATTGGCGAGGTTGATGCTATCGCCTTTGAGCTTGTGGGTACAAGTGCAGCAACAGAGGGATCTGTGGGCTTGAGCCTTGATCAGGAGATAGGTGTCAAGCTCCAGCTTGAGATTGCAGGAGGCGTAACCCTCGACCTTAAAGAATTGTAGTGGTGATAAGTGAATAAAATATTGATTATGAAAAAGATAGTTACACTTCTTGTTGCGGCTCTTATGCTTGTAGGCATAGGCGGTGCATCGGCACAGTCTCGCAACTCATACTTTATGGAGGGTGCCTACTTCCGTAACGACCTTAACCCAGCACTCGCCCCTACGCGTGGCTACTTGGCTCTGCCAGGAATGAGTGGCGTGGGCCTTAACCTGAGTACCAACTTCCTCTCTGTCGACAACTTCTTGTATCAGCGTGATGGTCAAACAGTGACGGCTCTTCACGGCAAGGTTACTGCCAGCGAGTTTCTTGGCAAGTTACCTTCGTTGGGCAAGATGGCACTCGACACAAAGCTAAACGTCCTCGGTGTTGGCTTCTGGGCTAAGAAGATGTATTGGACATTTGGCCTTAATGCCAACGTATCAGCCGATATGGCTCTCTCGACCGATGTGTTCAAGGTGCTCAAAAATTTGGGTAATGGTAGCTATAACTTGGGTGATACGGCACTCGAGGCAAATGCCTATCTCGACGCCTATCTCGGCACATCGTTCCGTGTGCATCCCAATGTGAGCATAGGCCTCAAGGCTAAGTTCTTGGTGGGTGTTGCAATGCTCGATGCCAAGTTCGACAGCCTCTCGGCTACTATTGATCCAAACTCGGTCGATGCCAGTATGCTTGGTACGCTGCGTGCAAATGGTATTTTGCTCGATAATAGTCAAGTGGTTGTTGGTGAGCAGGTTCCTTTTGGTGATATTTTCAAGTTCAGCGATGTGAACTATCTCCTCAATAATGCCAAGAACTTCGGCTTAGCGTTTGATCTGGGCACTGAGGTTCGCCTCTTGAACAACCACCTCAAGATTTCTGCGGCACTCACAGACTTCGGCTTTATCAAGTGGACAACTAACCAATATATCGAGGGTCGTGTTAGTGGCGACTTCGGCTTTGAGGGTCTCAACTTCGAGAGCTCGGATGTAGAGTCACTCGGCAAGTTTGAGATGGTGGCAACCAACGTTGGTGCAGCTAAGGAGTATGCTACACGTCTCAACTTCTCGGTGAATGCCGGCATCGAGTATAACTTCTTGCGTAACCACTTTGCCCTGGGCCTCTTGTCGCACACAAAGTTCTGCGACACTATGACCTACACCGAGCTTACAGCGTCGCTTAATATCCGTCCAACAAGCTGGATTACTGCAACAGTGAGCCACACGTTCCTTAACAAGAATCGTCCAGGCATCTTCGGTGCTGCTCTCAACATCCACCCTGCGGCGATTAACATCTTTGTAGGTATGGACTATATCGACCCAAACCTCGTTGTTGGACCTAAGGTCGGAGGCACGAATATCCCGTTGCCACGTTACCAGAAGTCTGTAAATCTCTATGCAGGTGTGGGCTTCAACTTTGGTCGTCCTAAGTTCTTGAAGCAGGAGGCTGCCCAGGCGAAGGCAGAGGCGAAGGCAAAGCGTCAGGCACGCAGACGATAAGTCGATAGACGTAAAATAGAATAGGGTGTCCCACTGGGCAACCTATTCTATTTGTCTATAGTTTAAAGCCTTACGCCGAGGCCATACATAAGATTGTGCGTATACTGCTTGCTGTTGAAGCGGTAGCCGATGTAGATCATTAGGCGACGTGTGAGGTGAGCTTTTAGCGAGAAGGTGGTGTAGATGCGGCTTGTGTCGTAGCCGCTATCGACCATATTTACGCCGATACCAACGCCGACGCTAAATATAGGAGCCCGAATCTCGCCGCGAAGCGATAGTCCTGCCTCGATCTGTTGCCAGAGTGGTGGTTGTGAGTAGGCTATGGTGCGACCATCGTCACTCTCTATGCCATTGTAGAGGTTTAGGCTGCTGTCGAGTTGTATGTCGAGCGAAGCACCGAGTGCGAAGTAGTCGTTGAGGTGGTATGCGGGCTGAAACTGTAGACCTGCAATGGGCAGAGGCTTGTTTATGACGTGAATGCCGCTCTCGTCGATAAATCTGTCGGCACGCCACGCTCCGTAGGCTATAATGTCGTAGCTCATACGCTCTTTAGCACGTTTGCCAAGCTCCTCGCTCTTTGCAATGAAGCGTCGTGCTGTGACTCGTTCGGGGCTTTGGTTGAAGTGGTATGTGGCACCCAGGCGGAGGCCGAAGAGGTTTGAGCCTGCATTCGAGAACGATGTGTCGCCATTCGAGAAGTGTGTAAAGTCGGGCGTCAGCGTCAGCTCCCAGTGCTCTGTGGCCTGCCACGCGATGGGTAGGCCGATGTTTATGATCACATTGCCGCGTGACGACATAGCGGCGTTTGGATGCCATCCGAAGGAGAATCCTAAGTCCCACTCGTAGCCTATGGATAGCTGCTCCGTGAGGTTTGCTATGCGTGCTCCCTGAAAGATGTAAATAGCTGTGGGTATGCCTATCAGTGATGGACGAAAGTAGGTGTATGATCCAATGCCGATGCCCTGATATGATGTTGGGAAGAGCCTTCCAAGACGGCTTTCGGGGTTTAGTGTGAAGGCGTAGCGGGCGTGTAGCGACAGGCTCTTATTGGCGGGGTTGCCGTCGTCCTTCAGTGCGTAGTGCGTGACGATGTTGTAGGCGGGACGTAGCTCAACGGAGAGGCTGTGACGCATCCCCTCATACCACTTGGGACTTTCGCCAAATGCTGCGAAAGCCCCAAAGAGTGTTACGAATAGTAGGGTTGTGAATCTTGCTATAGCCCTATGTCTCATTGCTTAGTCATTAACGTGCTATGAAGCGGTTGTAGTTACTCTTTTTAGCACGTTTCGAGTCAATCTCCTGCTGGATGGCTGCCTTGCGCTTCTGGATGATTTTAGCACGTGCTGCGATAAGCTCCTTGTCGCTTGGCTCAAGGTGCTTGTTGCACTTGGCCTTAACAGGTGCACACTCATCGATTACCAGGCCCTTAGGCATAAAGCTACTTGTTGCACCACTCTGCATTGCCTCATACTCCTCGACAGTCGAGCAGCCCTCCTTAGTGAAGCATACCACCTCGCGGTAGAGATGACTTGGGTTCATCATCTCGTCGTAGGCCACAGCAACAACGGTCATAACCTTGTCGAAAGGTAGGAAGAAGCTTGCACTCTCGTATGGTGCACCATCCCACAAATACTCGTAGAAGATCTCATCTGGGTAGTCATCGGTATCGCTGAGGTCGTTACCGTAGAAGTCGTAGTAGAACTCTGTGTAGTCGCCCTCGATGTTTACCTTGACAGGAATCATTGCGTTGCCTGCGTACATCGCAAAGCCCTCGTAGCCTGCGGCCACAAGCTCGTCGACGTTGAAGTATTTGTCAATCTCGACAGAGATGTTGATGTCAGCATATGTCACAGCATCGGTGTGGAACACCTCGCTGAAGTATACGTCGCTGAGGAACTCGCACTTGTCGAAGCCCATAATCACTACGCCAAGTTTGTAGTCAGTGTCGGGAGCAAGGTCCCAAACAGTTGTTGTCTCGTCACCCTGCGTAAGCTCCCACGATGCAAATACCGAGTAGTCGTTGTCGTAGCCACGCTTGATGATGACGTTCTGGATGTAGTCCTTAGCATCGTCGGCTGAGTAGTTAGCAGGGTAGACCATCCAGTGGTAGGCGTGACCCTTATCCGATGGGATAATCTCAATCCAAGCGTTGTCGACACCTGGCACGATGTTCATCGAGAAGGTGCAATCGTCAGGATTGCCCGAGGCCAAGGTGTGGAACTCTTCACGCCAAATCTTTGACGTTGTGAGCATACCCGCCTTGTAGCCGAATGCCACGATGGTGTAGTCGCTATCTGGACGCATACTGCCAAACGTATTTGTCGATGTTCCCTGGTAGGTATAGCTGCTGATGACGTAGTCGTACTCCGACATAATAAGCTCGAATAGCTCCTCGTCGCCAAGGCCATCTATTACGCTGCTGCGAAGTGGAAGCACAACGTATGGATCGTTGGTCGTTGTTGTAGTCTTGACATCGACAGACGACTGTGTGAGGTTCTTGAGCTCAAGGGTAAGCACGTTGCTCGATGGCTCGAGGTGTGCTGAGGTGTGCTCGTAGCAGCCCACCTCGCCGATGATGTCGCAGTTGTTGTTCCACTTAGCCGCCATAATATAGTACTTGGTGTCGGCCTTGCACTCAAACCATCCATCCTCCAAAATATCCGAGAGGTTGTAGATTGAGAAGAACTCTGTGCGGTCAGTGATGTAGTCCCACTGCTGCAAGAGTGCAATTGTAGAGTCGATGCTGCCCTTCTGAAGGATTGTTTTGAGGTTGTTGGTGTTGAGCTCCTGCTTCCAGTAGTTTACCTCCTCCTCAGTCATAATGCCGCAGTAGTAGTCCACACCTGTGTGCGATGGTGTCACGGTGTACTCAAGTACGAAGTCCTCCTCCTTTACCGAGAACTCAAAGGTGATGTCGCCCTCGTGTGGTGGCTCGGTCTTGACGTGTATGTCGATGATATCTGTTGTACGCTCGCCCTCGAGTGATATACCATATACATATACTACGAAGTCGGTATCGGGCGTAAGCTTTGTGATGCGGATATTCTCTTCAGAGCCTGTGCCCACCATCGACGCAAGGAACTCAGAGAGTGAAACGTCGTTCATATCGGCCAAGTACTGGAAGTACTCCAAGTCGGCCTGGAAGATGTCGTTTTCGTTACCTTTATAGTAGTCCCACGACTCCTTGTATGTCACCATAGGAATCCACGTAGTCTCAGGGTCAGCGGTGATGACTGAGATGGTGATTGTTGTAGCGTCGTAGCGCACAAGCTCCACCTCGATTGGTGCATCACCCTGTGTGGTTATGCGATTCTGGCTAAAGCTGATGACCACATCCTCGGCGCTCTTGTACTTGAGTGTTACCTCGGCGGTGCGCTCTGCGTCGTCGTAGTTGCCGCTAAGGTCGAACATAAGCTTATCAGCCTCGATAGCCACATCTATCCACTCGGCTTCGGTTGTTGCTGTGAGGCTCTCGCCACTGATAGGGTTGGCAATCTGGTAGCTAACCTCTACTCTCTCTCCACGGCAGTCGACGGTATAGTCGGTCTGCTCGATGCTAATTACCGCATTAGGTGTTGCTGCAGGCTCTTTCTGGCAAGCAACGATGCCAATGATGGCGATAAGTGCCATCAAAATCAATTTTGTCTTTTTCATTTCTTCGGTTTGATGATATGTTACTCGTTGTTAATCCAGCTGCGGATGTTCTCGGCTACGCAGTCGATAAGGCGGTCGATGGCCTCGGCTGCCGACCAAGCGTTGTGTGGCGACGCAAGGAGGCGGTAGCGATCCTTGATATTGTAGAGTGGTGACTCGCGAAGTGGCTCAACAGAGAATACGTCGAGAGCTGCCGCTGCCACCCAGCCGTTATCAAGAGCCTCGGCAAGAGCTGCCTCGTCGATGATGCCACCACGTGCCACGTTGATAATGAGCGATGTAGGCTTCATAAGCTGAAGCTCGCGACGACCCACAAGGCCGCGTGTGCGATCGTTGAGTGGCGAGTGTACAGATACAATGTCGCTCCACGCGAGAAGCTCGTCGAGCTCCATAGCAGGGTAGGCCTCCTCACGTTTAGCTCCCGATGTTGAGAAGTAGCGTACCTCGCAGCCAAAGGCTGAGGCGAGGCGTGCAACCTCGCGACCTATGTTGCCAAGGCCGATGATTCCCCACTTTTTGCCGCTAATCTGGAATGTGAGACGGTCGTAGCAGAAGGCTCGGTCGGCCTTTGAGTAGCGACCATCGTGGAAGTACTCGTCGAAATAAACGATGTTGCGTGCAAGGGCCAAAGCCGAGGCGAGCGTAGTCTCGGCAACTGAGATTGTCGAGTAGCCAACGGCATTCTTAACTACGATGCCGAGCTCCTTGGCAGTCTCCAAATCGACATTGTTCATACCAGTAGCTGCTACGCAGATAAGCTTTAGGTCTGGCAGCTGACGCATAATGTCGCCATCTATCATCACCTTATTTGTAATGGCGATGTCGGCACCCTTAAGTCGCTCAACTACATCCTCTTTTGCAGTGTTGTTGTATGCTACATACTCGCCCTGTGAAGTGATCTTCTGAAGATCACGACCAGCGATGCTATACTCGTCCAAAAAGACTATTTTCTTCATATTTATTATAATTTTTAGGTTCTTAATTACTCTTCAGTTTTGTCGGTATCCAATTCGCCCACAAGACCTCGAATCACTACCGAGGCACAGCCAATGCCAAAGAGGGCGGGGATGTATGATATCGTTCCTACGTTAGATTTCTTGTTCTGCTCCTCACATAAAATCATCGCTCCATCGCGTACTGGCTCAGGTGAGAACACGGCCTTGAACCCCCGGCGAATGCCAATTTTGTGGAGACGTTTGCGGAGCATATGTGCCAATGGACAGTGATGAGTTTTGGCGATATCCTTAATCTCCATAAGCGTTGGGTCGGTCTTTGCTCCTGCACCCATAGAGCTCACAATGGGTATGCCGCGGTCGAGCGAACCCTTGATTAATGCGAGCTTTGGCGATAGGGTATCTATTGCATCGACAACGTAGTCGAACTTGTCGCTATCGAGCAGAGCATCTGTCTCATCGTCCTTTATAAATCGGTTAACTACAATTAGTTGCAATTCGGGGTTGATGTCCTTGAGTCGCTCGGCAAGGATGTCGCACTTCTCGCGACCAATGGTAGAGTGCATGGCAACAAGCTGGCGGTTGATGTTGCTCTCCGATACCCTATCTGCATCGGCAATGGTCATGCGACCCACGCCCGCACGAGCAATCATCTCTGCGGCATAGGCCCCCACGCCACCCACGCCAACAACGAGGACGTTAGCACGGCGGAGCATCTCAAGCTTCTCGACTCCAAAGAGCAGTTCGGTGCGTTCTAACCAATTATTCATCTAATGTAATCAGTGTTTTATAGTTTTTTTTAATCTCTTCGGCCAGCACCTCGCGACTCACACCCTTAATCTCGGCTATCGCATCGTAGATTGTCACTATCGATAGCTCTGGGTTGTCGTCGGTCTCGGCAAAGAGTCTGTCAAGGGGCGTTGAGGCTATCGCTTCGCGAGTGCGAGGTGAGCGTAGCGAACGCTCTCCAAACGAGAGGTAGTAGCCTCGTCGAAGTGCCTCGTTGGCCTGCTGCTTAGAGCCTATAAAGCCGTGAAACACAACGCCTTTCAGTCTATGCTCATCAAGCATCTTTATCACCTGGCTAAAGCTACGAACAACGTGTAAAACTACTGGTTTTTCGAGCCGTTCGGCTTGGTCTAAATGCCATCTAAATAGCTCTGTCTGTCGCTCGAGGCTCGCCCCACAGCAAAGGTCAATGCCCGTCTCACCGACGATATCGCAGTGGTGTAAGTCGGGGAGCGTCAGATGTTTATCTGCATCCCACGGATGTATGCCCGCCATTCGTGGCGAGAGCCTCTCGTTTGAGGGGTGGTGGGTGTGGATGTCGACATAAATTGTTCGCATAGCAGCTTGTTCGGCTACAAAATTAGTAAATTATTGAGTCAAAACAAAAATATAGCAACTAAAGATTGGCCGTTTCAAAAAAAAAGCGTAACTTCGCACGCATTTTAACTACTAACATAAGTGTTGAGTTGTTTAGCTTAGACACAAACATAAACAATATAATCAAAATCATTAATCTAACAAACAGTTTTTATGTCGAAAAACATTAAATTGCGTAAGGGTCTCGACATCAATCTGGCTGGTAAGGCAGAACTTCGCTTGGAGAACGCTCCAATGGCGAAGTCTTATGCTGTAAGCCCACTGGATTACGAGAACGTTACTCCAAAGCTGTTGGTTAAGGTTGGCGACAAGGTTGAGGCAGGTGCTGCGTTGTTCTTCGATAAGAACAATCCTCGCATCTTGTTCACTTCTCCTGTTAGCGGTGTGGTTTCGGCCATCAACCGTGGTGAGAAGCGTAAGCTCCTCAATGTTGCCGTAGAACCTGATGCACAGCAGGTGGCAAAGGCTATTAAGGTGGTTAACCCAGCTAAGGCCGCACGTTCTGAGGTTGTCGAGATGTTGCTCGAGTCTGGTCTTTGGACTCGCATCGTAGAGCGTCCATTCGGCGTTATTGCTAACCCAGATGCTGCACCTAAGGCTATCTTTGTATCGGCCTTCGACTCAGCTCCTTTGGCTCCAGATTACAACTTCGTGTTGGCCTCTGAGAAGGAGAATATCGAGGCGGGTATGGCTGTCTTGGCTCGTTTGACCGAGGGTAAGGTGCACCTCTCAGCACGTAAGGGTGCTGAGGGCTTTATGGCCGAGATCAAGGGCGTAGAGTACCACACATTCGAGGGTAAGCACCCTGTGGGTAACGTAGGTGTGCAGATCCACCACATCGACCGCATCGCTAAGGGCGACATCGTGTGGACAGTGAACATCCAGGATGTTGCAATCATCGGTCGTATGGTTCGCACTGGCAAGTTTGATATGTCGAAGACTATCGTTGTTACTGGTAGCGAGGCTGAGACTCGTTGCTACAAGCGTATCATTGCTGGTGCAGCTGTTGAGTCAATCGTAGGCAAGGTCAAGGAGAGTGTTCGTGTTATCTCTGGTAACGCACTCACTGGCCGCACTACAGCTGCTGATGGCTATATCTCGGCTGATGCTAATATGCTCACATTGCTCCCTGAGGGTAATGTCTACGAGTTGCTCGGTTGGGCTATGCCACGTTTCCACCGCTTCTCAGTATCACGTGCATACTTCTCTTGGCTCTGCCCTAAAAAGGAGTACAAGCTCGATACTAACCTCAACGGTGGTGAGCGTCCATTCGTGGTTACAGGTCTCTACGAGAACTACTTGCCAATGGATGTATATGTAGCCTATTTGTTGAAGGCTTGCCTTGTTAAGGATCTCGACAAGATGGAGAATCTTGGTTTGTATGAGGTTCTTCCTGAGGATTTGGCACTCTGCGAGTTTGTTGATCCTTCAAAGATCGAGATGCAGCAGATTCTTCGCGACGGTATTAACCTAATGATTAAGGAGAGCTAAGCTATGGGATTGCGTAAATTTGTAGATAAGATTAAGCCTACCTTCTCAGAGGGCGGTAAGCTCGGTTTCTTGCACTCAACTTTCGAGGGCTTTGAGACATTCCTTTATGTTCCTAACACAACAACTCAGCGTGGTAGCCACGTGCGTGACTGTAACGATATCAAGCGTGTGATGATCGTTGTAGTATTGGCACTTATCCCTGCTATGTTGGTTGGTATGTACAACGTTGGTTACCAGGCTGGTATCGAGGGTATTCTCCCTGCATTCTGGTTTGGTTTCCTCAAGTCGTTGCCTACAATCATCGTATCTTACGTTACTGGTCTTGCTATCGAGTTTGCATTTGCTCAGAAGCGTAAGCACGAGATCAACGAGGGTTTCCTTGTGACAGGTCTTCTCATTCCATTGGTTATGCCTGTGACAGTGCCTTTGTGGATTGTTGCTCTTTCAACAGCTTTCGCTGTAATCATCGGTAAGGAGGTATTCGGTGGTACAGGTATGAACGTCTTCAACCCAGCGTTGTTGGCACGTGCCTTTGCATTCTTCGCTTATACTCCACAGATGTCTGGTGAGGCTGTTTGGTATGCTGACACTAAGACTGGTGCAACTGCTCTCGAGCAGCTCGGCTCTACAGGCGAGATGCAGTGGAGTGCTTTGGATGCATTCCTCGGTTTCATCCCAGGTTCACTCGGTGAGACATCGACTGCTGCTATCTTGATTGGTGCAGTTATCTTGCTCTTCACTGGTGTTGCATCTTGGCGTATTATGCTCTCAGTATTTGTTGGTGGTTTGGCCTTCGGTTACTTGTTCGATGCTGTAGGCGTTACAGAGTATCCTGCTTACTACCACTTGTTGGTTGGTGGTTTCGCGTTCGGTGCTGTGTTTATGGCTACTGACCCTGTAACATCGGCTCAGACAAACACTGGTAAGTGGATCTACGGTTTTATGGTGGGTGCTTTGGCAGTCCTCATCCGTGTTGTCAACCCAGCATATCCAGAGGGTATGATGCTCTCAATCCTCTTTATGAATGCACTTGCTCCACTTATCGACTACTTCGTTGTTGAGCGTAATGTTGCACGTCGTAAGAAGTTAATTAAGAATGTAAAATAATCGGAGCTATGGCAATCAATAAGAATTCAAACGCATATATCATCATCTACACAGTTGTGATGGTGGTAATCGTTGGTGCTTTGCTTGCATTCTTGGCTACATCGCTCAAGGATAAGCAGGCTGCTAACGTGCTCAACGAGAAGAAGGTATCTATTATGAAGGCCTTCGGTAGTGCCGATGAGAACTTCGACGATGTTGTAACTATCGGTTACATCACTGATGGCAAGTTCGCAGAGGTTAACAAGGAGGATTCGGCTGCAGTAGCTGAGGTTTTTGCTGCTCTTGCAGACCTCAAGGGTCTCACTGAGGCTGAGAACAACTTCCCAATCTTCAAGTACGAGAAGGATGGCGTAACTAAGTATGTTGCTCCTATGGCTGGTAAGGGTCTCTGGGGCGATATCTGGGGTTATGTATCACTCATCGTTGAGGATGGCAAGGCTAAGATCTCTGGTATTGTAATGGATCACGCAGGTGAGACTCCAGGTCTTGGTGCTGAGATCGCTACAGAGAATTGGCAGAAAAAGTTCGAGGGCAAGGTGCTCTACAATGCTGAGGGCGAGTTCGCTGTTCGTATGCAGAAGGGCGGTGCTCAGAACGAGCATCAGGTAGATGCTATCACAGGTGGTACTAAGACTTGTGACGGTGTTAACGCTATGCTTCTAAACTCTATCGGCAAGTATAAGGCGTTCCTCGATAGCCTCTCAACAGCTGTTGCTGAGGACACAACTCTCGAGGCTGCTGAGACTCCAGAGGCTGCTGAGGAGGTAGTCGAGGAGGCTACTACTGAGGAGGCTAATGTTGAACCTACTAAAGTTGAGGAGGAGTAATCTATGAAACTAAGCAAGAATTTTACTAATCCTTTGGCAGCTAATAACCCAGTTATCGTTCAGATCTTGGGTATCTGCTCGGCTCTTGCCGTTACTGTTAAGCTCGAGCCTGCATTTGTTATGGGTCTCTCTGTAACATTCGTGTGTGCATTCTCTAACCTCATTATGTCTTTGTTGCGTAATGGCGTTCCTTCACGTATTCGTATCATCGTTCAGTTGGTCGTAATCGCAACTTTGGTTATCGTTGTTGACCAGTTCTTGCGTGCCTATATGTATGATGTGTCGAAGCAGCTCTCTGTATACGTTGGTCTTATCATCACCAACTGTATTGTGATGGGTCGTGTTGAGGCATTTGCCTTGGGTAACAAGCCTTGGGACTCGTTTGTCGATGGTGTTGCTAACGGTTTGGGTTATGCCTTCATCTTGGTGTTGGTAGCCTTCTTCCGTGAGCTCTTCGGCTCGGGTACTTTGTTTGGCTTCGATGTTATCGCACGCTTCGGCTATGTGAACAACTCATTGATGCTCTTCCCTCCGATGGCACTTATCATCGTGGGTGTTATCATCTGGGTTCATCGCTCTATTAACAAGGATTTACAGGAAAAATAGGAGGGTAGCGTATGTTGAATTTGTTTATTAATTCGGTATTTATCGAAAATATGGTCTTCGCATACTTCTTCGGTATGTGTTCTTACATCGCCGTGTCGAAGAGCGTAAAGACCGCTTTGGGTTTGGGTGCCGCCGTTACCTTCGTTCAGGTTATGACAGTGCCTTTGAACTACCTTCTCAACCAGTATGTCTTGGCTCCTAACGCTTTGGGCGAGGGTATTGATCTCGGCTTCTTGTCGTTCATCCTCTTCATCGCCGTTATCGCAGCCTTCGTACAGCTCGTTGAGATGATTGTCGAGAAGTTCTCTCCTTCGCTCTACAACCAGCTCGGTATCTTCTTGCCACTTATCGCCGTTAACTGTGCGATTATGGGTGGCTCGTTGTTTATGCAGCAGATGGTGGGCACTGAGATCAACTCTGTAGGCGACTCTGTTGTTTACGGTCTTGGCTCAGGTCTTGGTTGGTGGTTGGCTATCGTTATGATGGCAGCTATCCGCGAGAAGATTGAGTACTCTCACGTTCCAGCAGCTTTGAAAGGTCCAGGTATCGCATTTATCATCACTGGTTTGATGGGTATTGCGTTTATGATCTTCTCAGGTATTCAGTTGTAACCTTTAATAAGAGTATAAGGTATGGAAATTATTATTTATGCAATAGTTGCCTTTTTGGCTGTGACACTCGTGTTGGTGGCACTGCTTCTCTTTGCGAAGGCAAAGCTGACCTCATCGGGTTCAGTAAAGATTGATATCAACGAGGGTGGTAAGGTTCTCGAGGTTGAGTCGGGTGCTACACTTCTTAACACACTCTCAGAGCAGGGTATCTTCCTCCCATCAGCTTGTGGTGGTAAGGGTGCTTGCGGTCAGTGCAAGTGCCAGGTAGTATCGGGCGGTGGCGAGATTTTGCCTACCGAGCGTGGCTTCTTCAACCGTCGCGAGATCAACGATGGCTGGAGACTTGGTTGCCAGGTGAAGGTTAAGGAGGATATGCAGATCAAGGTTCCTGCATCTGTTCTCAGCATCAAGAAGTGGGAGTGCGAGGTTGTATCGAACAACAACGTGGCTACATTTATCAAGGAGTTCGTGGTTAAGCTCCCAGAGGGCGAGCACCTCAACTTCCGTTCGGGTGGTTATATCCAGATCGACGTTCCTGCAATCACTGTTGATTATAAGGATATCGACGTTGATCCTGATTACCGTGAGGATTGGGAGAAGATGGGTGTCTTCAACCTTAAGATGGTTAATCCTGAGCCTCAGGTGCGTGCATACTCT
>JAEIGA010002977.1_pt1 | contig 26702 bp, 58 predicted proteins | sample 9270691 | NCBI WGS metagenome assembly JAEIGA01 (sample SAMN17057246, study PRJNA624740) | gut metagenome | biome: biome; isolation source: fecal sample | host: Bos grunniens | place: China: Xizang | collected 2019 | reverse complement strand
TTTTTAAAATATCTTTTTTAGAAGGATCTACCTTATTGTATCCAAAGCTATTGCTTGGAAATCTTTCATCTGCCAAACCATCACCTTCCTGCTATCAAGCCTCTGCGTCATATTCCTCTATAATAGTAACCTGATTTCTAGGAATGATATATTTCTTTTGAATGCCGTCTTTAGGCTTAGAATATATCGATATGAAACCCATCATTTCAAAGCTTGTATAGGACTCAGCTTCTATTTTAGTATTATTAAATATAACAGTTATTCTTTTAGGTTTCTTGTTTTCTTCAAAAACATAGCTCTGCGTTTGTGTACAATCTACTAAATCCTTATGCATAATATAAATCTCCTTTACTCAGATTCCTTAGCATCATCTATTGCTTCTTTAAATTCATCAAGTCCGTCCATAAAGTCTTCCATCTCATCGCAAATATAATCAGCAGTCTTTCCTCCGAGCATCAAGCCAATTAATGCTCCGCCAAGTTTAGCTCCAAATTTCGAGAACTTGCCTCCATCAACATGGTCGACAACGCAACTCCCAACAGCTGCTGTAAATATCTCTATAAGACCAGTTATGCCAAGCTGAATATAAGGTTTATACTTTTCAAGTCTATTATTCTTAGCCATTTTAATCCTTCTCCTTCAATATTTTTTCAATGATTTCGTCCGTTATCTCGCCAAGGAAGTAATTGTTTGTTGTGTTATAAGTTTTGCTGGAAAATGGAATAGCAGAAGAACGGCAATCGTCAGATGAGTCTTTATGATTAAACACGATAAAGCTCAATAACAAACTGCCAAACGTCAATGCTACTGGTATAAGATCAACAATCGACTTTTTGACCTCTTTCTTGACTTCTTCAGAAGCAGTCTTAGTCGATTTCTTTATCAAATTATCAAGAAACTTCATAGAAATCACTCCCAATATTAAAAGAGAAAAATAGAAGGAACTGATATCTCACAGTTCCTTCTAGCATTAAGTCATTCTTCTTCCACTTCTTCTTCGGATTCTTCGGCTTCTTCGGCTTCTTCCACTTCTTCTTCGGCTTCGGGCAGAAGCGCAGTCGGTTCGTCTGAAGAATCATCATCTCCAGACAAGGTGCTCATAATAGCATCAAATCCGGTTTTTAGACCGAAGCCGATTGCCGTAAATACCACGGCAGCTGCTTTTGGATGCTCCCTTACAGCTCCTGGTATTTTAGCTATCTGTCGGCCAACAAATCGGATTCCTCTGATTGGCAACCAGTCCTTCTTTTCTTCAGAGTTTTCAATTTTCTGTCCATCAACCGCATCAGGCTGAAGAACACCGTTATTGTTTTCCTTAGACATAGTAGTTCCTCCTAATTTTTTTTATTTAACGACTTAATCGTCTATTATATCGCTTGTTTTGATCGCGACATTATTTCGAACAAGAGCAAAGGCTACATTTTTGCATTTTTCGCAAATATAAATTTTTGTTGGCACAGTTCTTTTTTTCCAACGTTTTCTGATTAAAGTTTGATAGTCTTCATATGATGCAATACTTAATATAATACCTCTTTTAAACTTTAATCCGCAACAAGAACATTTTTCATTCAAAATATCACTCCTTGATTGTCATATATTTGTCTGCAAATACAGCAAATAAATATTCTAAAAAAGCGAGCCCGGAGAATAATCCCCGAGCCCACTTAGGAGGTTCCCAATTATAACCATATTTTTCTTCAGCTTCTTTAATTTTTTGAATATAATATCGTCTACTCTTTCTTTTAAGAAAGAAATTCTCTCGTTCGATATTCATTACTGAAGACTGATCTACAAGAACCGGTAAATTTAAGCCTTCTTTAATAGCATCCCCCATAGCTTCATCGCCACGTTTTACAATAACAACAGCTCCTTTAGACCACATAAATATCACTTCTTTCTTTTATCTAATGCTGGGCCACTTCCCCAATTGTAAAACATTCCTGACCCATCATCCCAATATTCAGTCGGCTTATCTTCCATTGTTATTACAATCAGTGGAGTACCATCAAAGTCTATTGCTGAATCAAAATCAAAACCTATAATATCATCGTCGACTTTATATTCAAAATAATCTTCTGCTGGAATCCAACCATGATTTTCGCCTAATTCACTTCTTATAAGCCCCCATCCTTGAAACAAATCGTTATAGCATATAAATTCTCCATTTGCAAGTCTTCTATTTATAACAGCACAAGTTTTCTTGACAGAATCCATATTTGAATAAAATTTTCGACCAGAGTACAAATCAAGAAATTTTGTAGACCAACGGCCTGTGTTTTCAATAGACGTATTATTAATTGGAATGGTGTCTTTTTCAATTGATTTGGTTTTCTCTTCGCCAAGTTCTTTCTTAACAGCTTCTTGAAGCTTATCGCGATGAGCAATAGCAAAGGACGCTGTTGTTGCAAGAGCGGCGATTTCATTAGAAGATATCTTATGGTTACATCCAATGCAAACTGTAGTTAAACTTCCAGATACAATAGCTGGAATATAATGTTTAATTTTTTCTTTCTTACTTTCGCCAGGTTTTTCAGCAGCCTTTCCTTTAGCAGAAAAGTAAGATGTAATCCATACTCCAGCCATACTTACTCCAGTAAGAATCAATCTGATTGTTGATTTAGAAATTTTCATAATATCATTCCTCAATAATAAGTTATGCTGTCTATGGGAGAATCACCTTTATAAGTAACAGGCGTGTTAACATAATTAATCAGCCAACATAAACGCCCATCTTTCGTCTTGGAAGGTACGCTTGTATCAACGGAGAGTTTTTTATCAATATTCCATCCTGCATAGGATCCAAGAATACTTGGCTTAAGATCAAGCTGTCTGTAAAAATCGTTAACGGTCTGGAACATTTCGAAACCTCCAACAATTTTTGTATTAATTTCAGAAACGCATTGATCTATAAAAGTTTTTGAAGATGTAAACAGTCTATTACAAAGCGGATCAAAGAAAATATCAGCACCGTGACTCGTTGCTTCTATATATTCGCAATCTATCTCGCTCCTCTGCATAAGACTTTCAGCAGCTTTAGCCTGAATATCATTCGCTTTCTCAATTCCTAACTCTTCAATCGCTTTCTTTTGATAAGCGGCAAACATAGCTTCATTGGCAGCAGCCAAGCTTGTAGCTGCAGCAAGTTCAGCTTCTCCAATAGCACATCCGGCAATTATAGACCCTGTAGAAATACAGAACATCAAGGCTATAGGCCAATAAACAGGTGCAGCAACTTTAATTTTATCCATAGGTTTCGCATCTTTTGGGAGTTCATCTAATTTTTGCTTTACAATCGGCGCTTTCTTATGCATAGAATATAAACAACCAGCGTTCGATAGAATAGCTATGGCCGCAAGAATCTTTGTTGAATTTTTCTTGCAAAGTATAAAAGCAGTTCTAAATATAGGTCTTAGATTCATACTACTTCTCCTTCTTTTTAGCCGACTCATCTACAAACTTAACAAAGAATGTTAAAATATCAACTAAAAACTTCCTAAAAAGCTTGTCAAATATAGCCATACAATAAGTGACCACAAAAATGATAATAGGAGCCGATAATATTTCGACTCCTAAAATCGTAAGTACAAATTGCCATGGAGTTATAGAATTCAAAAATATCACTCCTTAATCGTATCTGCCATAATTAGGTCTGTTACCTCTCGTAAATGAATTAAATACATCTGACGCTCCCTGGTACATCTTTGTCCAGCTATTGAGTTGATTGTTAAACAATCCAATAGCGCCATCAAGACATCCATCAAGCTTCTTCATAACCTTATCTTCTGATTTCTTTGTTATACGTTCTTTTAAGCTAAGAATATCAATATTTGAAACTTGCTCAGAAATTTTCTCTGAAACTTCTTCTGCTATTTCTTTATATTGCTTGTCTACTTCTTTCTTAACTTCTGCCTTAATTTCAGAATGAATATCTTCACGAATTCGTTTAGCCGTGTCATTGATCGCTCTTTGAACTTCACGGTCCACAGCTTTATCTATAGCTGCATTGACAACAGAAGTTTGAATATCGTCAGCTGTCATCTTCGAAACAGCATCGACATTAACATCAATCTTCGCTGTGGTTTCTTTAAGCTTATTGGAATTGTAGATCGAAAATGCTATGCTTGCTAATCCAAATATAACTGACAATACACTAAAATCCTTCGAAGAAATACTCATAACTATCCTCCTAAATATAAAAAAAAATTAAAAAGAATGACAATTTATTCATTCTCTTCATTAAAGGCCTTGTTTCTATCGCGATTTGTGAAAATGTTCAAGGAAACAAAATCTACTACTCGAGCACTTACAATTGGAGTATTTCTTTGATCTTTTGTTACAACAAAATAAATATTATCTTTTTCACACTTAAAGACTTTTGCTAAAATATCTTTAAGGTCAGATTGACATATTTCGAGTATTTGCTTTGGCATATAAAACTCCTTTAAAATTCACAGTATTCGCCATTACATGAATCGGAAGTTTGAATATTATGATTATTCATCCATTTTAAAAGTTTATTGTCAGGAATTTCATAATGCTTTTTAGAGTCTTCTTTTTGATCAACGGCGCTGTAAGTTTCTTCAAAAATATCACCGCGACACGGATAAAGTTCTCCTTTAGCACCTTTTATAATATAGGAATCACCATTAGATCGCATAATGCCTTCTAATGTTCGAACATCAAAATCCATTCCATCAATTGTTCTATATTCTCTAACAACTCCTTCGAGCATTGCTTCGTGAAGCCATATCGGAATATCGTCTCCAAAACCTCCTTCTTTTGTAAAATGAACCGCTTCGATTATTATTGGTTTTTTCACATACTTCATAAATATCATGTTCCTCCATTTAAAATAGACATATCAATATAATCAAATTCACTATAATCAATTGGATAGAAAATATTTGTCCAAAGACTTTCCTTCCCAGATCTGCGTCCAGCTAATTTTTCATTCCAATCTTGAATTTGATTAGCAAGCTCTTTTAGACCAATTTGATTTTCTTTTAAATATAATTTACTTTTAGCTTGATAAATCAAAGATTTATACTCTTCTCTTAGTGCTCCGGCAGTATAATCTTTAGTGGCAAATTTAGCTATACCCAATAATATTGATAAAAAAAGAACTATAAAACCAAGAACAAATGGAAGTAACCAAATATCACTATACTTTCTAATATGGGATACGACTATTGAAGCTACGATAAGAGCAACACCGATCAATATAAAAAACATAAATTAAGCCTCCTTTATTTTTCTTCCACATTCAGGGCAAAATATAATTTTATAGTATCCATAGGAAACTTCTGAATAATTTTTAGTATTGTTTTTGTAATGTTTCATAATAAGTCTAATACCATATTTTATTAATTTATTACTTTGCTCGATTTCCTTCCATTCTTCTAAATCATCGCAAAATCGACACATAGTCAAGTCTCCTTATAAGGATGAGTAGAATAAAACCATTCATTGTAAACGCCGTACCGAACTCTAATATCACTCAGATTAGCATACGATCCAAGTTTTTCATAGTAATCAATAGCAGCTTTCTCTAAAAATAGTTGATATAACTCTTGGTCACACATTTTAAATTCGGGGCAACCACATCTATAAATACAATTGGGTACCAAAATATCAGCAAGTTCGGGCCATATTTCATGAAGAGCAACTTTAAAATCTTCAGCAAGATGCCTTGTTTCTGGACTCGCCTGAAAGCAAAGTCTTTTTCTAAACGTATCAATTAAACTTTGCATATTGGCATAGCCGTCGAATTTTACCAGAGTACCCTGAGGCATATCATTTCTTGAAATAGTGTGCTCTTTTCTATCATCTCTCTGAGTTGAGATAAAGCATTCCCATTTATGTCTTGACCAATGCGTTGCTACCCAAGACGGAATATCTTCCCAACTCCAATCTATCGAAAGCAACCGAATAGGAGAATGCTCCGATACTAAAAGCTTCTGTTTAAATTCTTCGGTCGGAACTTTTTCAGTAAACAACTTATTCTCTGTAGTTCTGCAATGGTTTTTCACATTAGTCCAATCAATGATAAATCTATTAAACTTTGTTTTCATAAATATAATTCCTCCTAAAAAGAGAGAAGGGCTGTAAAAGCCCTTACTCTTCTAATTCATCTTCAATTTCTCCAGTCATAGCGGCCATTTCCATGCCACGTTTAATTTGTTGTTTTATTACCGACTTTCGCGTATATATAAATGTTTCTATAATACGCACTGTAGCCAAAGCGGCAACAATAACAAAATATAGCTTTAACATGTAAACCACTCCTTAAGAAATATTTTCATTAAAGGACGTGTTTCTACCGCGTTTACTTAACTTCCAAATTTAATTCTTTACAAATATCAACCTGAGTTTCAATCCAACTCCAAGTTTTAGTTTTTCTATCATAGCATTCTCCATAAACGCAATGATACTTTTTATCCTTTCCAAAAATGCATACCTGGATGGCTTTAACAGGTTCAGAAGATCTCCATGGCACTTCTCTTCGGTTTGGAACAGGAGCATCTACAGATTCACACTGAATATAATTCTTATTATGATTCTTTGATAAAGACGAATACCAATTCCAATGATCTGAATATCTGAAAGAATAGACGGGCTTATAATAGTAATTCACTTGCTCTTCAGAATCTTTTGGAATAAGATATAAAGAACTATCGTTATTTATACTGCCAAGAAGTTCATGCGAATCTGAAAGAAAATTAGCCAATTCATTAAAAAAATTAATACTTCTCTTAATCTTTTCATTTCTGTCAAGAGAATTCATTAAAATACATTTTTCAGGAATATAAATCATCATATTACCTCCGAAGCATTTATTTCGCTAATATAGCCTGTTATAATTCTATCTGTAGTTATTGAGCAAATAGGAAATACATCCCAATTATTATTATCTCCGCAAATATCAATTATTTCTTTCTTCTTTTCTTCAGTTAAATCGTCCCAATAAATTTCTATTACTTTTGCATTCATAAGATACACTCTCCTTGCGTTAAGTCAAAAAAAATATAAAGGAACTGTCCGCTTCGAACAGACGTCTCTGATCGACCACTGGGATCGACCAGCGTTCTACCATTGAACTATTACTGAAGGCTAACACGCCAGGGATTATCCATAACGGCCTCCTCCGGTTTATACACTCCTCCATTCCTTTACATTCATTAAGAGCCTTGTTTTGGACGCGAATACTAACTTTTTGACCGTTGTTCATAAATATAGTCCGCCATTCCTCTAATAATAAGCTCTCTAACAGATACTTTATTTTCTTTGCAAAATTCTAAAATATAATTCTTGTCGTTCTTTGTAACTCTGCATTTGATTATTTTATCTTTTCTGTTATCAAGATTCTCGATAGGCTTTCTTCCCATATTAGGCACCTCTAGTCCAAATAGTCTTTCTAAAGGACGAAATGTTTGCCGTTATTGCAGCAGCGTTTAAAGGTTGTTCTACAATTACAATATCAAAATCTTTAAAAGGATACTCGTTTTCATATTCAAACAGGTTATCGTCTTCATCATAAAAACATTCCATATCTTCGTTATAAGAACTTAAAGGCATCCAAGAACCCGGAATTCTTATTCCGAGACTAATAAGAATATCTTTTTCAACGCCTTCTAATAAAGTATCTCTTAAAACAACATACCGCTCGCCCATTCTCGTTGTAACAATCATTCCGGTTTTCAAATCAGACTTTTTCATAGCATCCTCCGAAAAAATATAAGGAGCAGCCGTAGCCACTCCTTATACATCATTACTTCAACACACCAAGGTCGTCTAAAATATCGCCAAGTCGTTCGCCATTAGCTTTACGGCGATCGATCTTTAACCACTCTTTTTTAGAAAGTTTTCTCTTCAGCACCCAATGGTGTCCCAGCGATGCATCCCAGCACCTGAGGTCGCGGTTACTAGCATGAATTCTGGCAAAAGCCTTAAGTGCTTTCGTGCCAAAACTCAGTGTAGTTACACCGATTCCAATAGCCGCAGTCCGGTTCTCTTTACACCAATTGACAACATTAGTTGTTGTGTCGGTTACTTTCTGTTTGAATTCATCAAGCTTGGATCGACCAGTAATGTTAATAGTTCTTTTAGACATCTTAATAACCTCCTTGATTAAAGTATCATTAAGATGCTTGTTCTGACGGCGAAGATTCTGATTTAGGCTTGAATGATTTATTTTCAATTAGCAACGATTTCTCAGCTCCATATTCTGGATCTTCGGTCCATTCTGCATTACGATACCAATGCGAGTAAAAGTACTCTTTTCCATCGTTCTTAATGTTGCCATGATTCTTTATTATGATAGCAGATCCTTCCGGACAAGTTTCAAGATCATCGATCATACGATCTAATCTAAGTCGATCTCTATCATACGGATTATCTATTTCAAGCATCTCGTGATCAATATCAGCATGTTCTTTCAACTTAAAGCCCAGATAAGTTCCAAGACCGAGAGTAGCGATGTTGAGTACAGAAAAGCCAATAGCGCAAGCAACAGGATGCTCATCGTAAAATTCACCGAAGCGTTCCTTAATCGAGATAAGCTTAGACTTAATAGACATAATATAATCCTCCTTATACCACGGTTTATTTCGTTTGCCAAAAACATGCGGAACATTTGCTAAAAAATCTTTTCTTATTAATGGAATATCTTTCGAAGGAATTTTTATTCCAGATACCATGTTAAGTGTATCTATAATCTGATTAAAATCCAAATATTTGTCATATCCAATAAAAATAATCATAATTATAGCCTCCTTATAAGTTGAATTAAAAATTAATGAGAGACTGTAATTAAGCAATCTCTCATTTTTTTAAAATATAATTCACTCTAAACTAGTAGCGATGCAATATAATCCTACGGCCACTAAAATACAACCGAATATCATCATTGAATTCCGCTCCTTTCTTTTAGTTTTCATTAAGGAGCTTGTTTCTGTCGCGAATCAGAATTTTTCTCTTCAAATTTTACAGGTTTATGAGAATCTTCATTCCATCCATGATTAAGGCATTCATTACACGGATCATCTTTTTCGTATACATCTTTATATAAACATTTTGGACAATATTCATTAAAATATACTTCTTTAATTGCCATTTTATGTTCCAGCCTTTCTAATTTCTTCAACTTTATCGAGAGAAATAAAAATATCTTTGTACTTAGGATTCTTATGAATTTCAGTCATAGCTCGCAAATAAGCAGTTTTCTTATTTCCAGCTTCGATATTAAGCCTGATCGTTTGGGTTCTGTTGGATTCGTAATGAGCAACCAAAGTAACAACATAATTTTTCATAATAAACCTCCAATTTAAATATAAAAAAAAGACGAAGGGCTATTCGCCCAACGTCCTCTTGACAAACCTCTGGAAGACATAATGCTTCCTAAATTTATCTTCGATTTTTGGTAGATTCAATTCTGTTTTCAGCAGCGTGTCAAACGCTGCTGCTCTGACACTTTCCCATTCCGTAACTTCTATATCAGAAGTTTCTGTGTATCTGACCAGCATCAGAACCATAGCGTCGACAAGATCGTCAACAGAAATGAATTCTCGATCGTCGACTATGACAATCTTGGTTTTTTCATAATAATCCTCCTAAAGTTTTTATTTCATTAAGAGGTTTGTTTCTGTCGCGAAAAAAGATAGGGACGCTTGCTATAAAAACGTCCCATTGTCTAAATCATTTGTCTCTAGGTGGCCTAAGACTATCGATTGAATATCTGATCCAATCAATAGCCACACCGGATAATCTAACTCCGGCGTAAATTCCAACTATTGAACCAAATATTTTTAATCCAAGCCACATACAGCTCACCTCCTTAATTTAATTCTATTAAGATAAGTGTTTTCGTCGCGAAAAAAGATACGAAGCGTTTAAGCTCCGTACCTCAGAATGTCAAATATCATTGACTCTTCTATTATGTAGACGTAATGTCCATCATCGGTCACGTTAAAAATATCTGTCATCCAGCAGACAGATCCTCTATCAGCTTTAAGCCCACATTGATTATAAACATATTCAGTTGCTTGCTTTAAACTAAAGAATATCTTTGGCTTGCCAACAGATTTAAATTCTTCGATTGTCCACTTATACTTCTTCACAATAAATATTCCAACCATTATTTTCACCATCCTTTCATTAAAGAAGATGTTTTGACTGCGAAAAAAAAAGAGAAGCCCTGAAATATCAGAGCTATCTCTTTGATGAACTCAATCATCAATAATATATCCTATTGCTATCAGTAAGAACATAAATTCTGCTGCAGCATCTGCGCGAACTTTTTTATCGTCGATGTCGATGATATCGCTTAAAACCCTCGCCAACTTTTTCTCATCCTCAGGCTTATCCCATCCTTTGCGGATCCTGAAAAACGTTTCAGGATCTCGTTTAAGAAACAGGACATCACTTATGATTCGAAAATGTGCCAAAGATCTTTCTACATAATCGTCGGCATCACCAATGAATATAAGTTCATTGTAGATGTTTTTCACTAGCTTCTTTTTATGTTCTTTTTTGATAAACTCCATGATATAACCTCCTTAAATTGAGTTTATTTCATTAAAAAGCTTGTTTCTATCGCGATTTAACTACCATTTTAAAAAAAGGAAGGGCTGTTTAAGCCCTAACCTTCGATTGACGAAATCCTTTAAGATTAATTCTATAAAGATCGCAACCCCAATCATCGTGTAGATGTCCTTGAACAATTTTATTGAAATCAACAAGTCTTCCATTCACACATATTAATTCGCAATCATCACATATTATTCCCTCATAACTGCTAGCGTCAATTTTTCCAGCAATTCCGACAAGCTTATCATCTCCAATCTTATTCGTAAATCTTGTATCATGTAACTTCTTTAAATTTTCATTAGAATCAATACCGTTTAAATGAAGCCAATATTCTATGTCTGCTTTTCTGCTATCATAATCGATAAATCTATTACAACTTTCAATTAATCTTGAAATATAACTAATCTCGTAGTCAAAGACACTTTGCGCATAAGCGCGGTCCTTGTATTTTCGATCGTATGCAATTGACATATGGCTTCTTTTAAAAGCATGTTCAAATTCAAAGAATATCTCATTGGAAATTTCACCACGCTCATCCATATCCTTAAATAATCTCGGCTTTCTTAAATAGCTATAAAGATCTGCATGATTTAAATGTGCGTAACATCCATATATGTATTTCTTTCCGTCTCTTGTCCCAACCAATAAATATTCATCTCCATGAATTTGGTATTTGATCATCATCCAAATATCTTCTATGTTCTCATCAATTTTAGGTATGACGTTAAAGTTGCTCCATCCTCTTAAAACCTTAACACTCTTTAAAATTTCTTCAAACTTATTCATTATTAAAATCCTCCTAATTTTGTAATATTGGGTTCCATTAAATAGTGTGTTCTGACAGCGAAAAAAACTACCATTTTGAAAAAAGAAGGCCGTGCATAGCGCACGACCATCATGGTGCTCACTTTAATAACCGATCAGGACGAATGATTTTACCGAAGAACTCCAATACTGTTCTGTTCTTCAGTATCGGCTTTCCATCCTCATCGTATGAGTATCCTTTAGCTAAGCCAAATGCAGCAAGAGCCAAAGTAGCACCTCCTGTTAAGAACGTAGTTATCGCCTTTCCTACCTCTGATGCACCAGTACGATCATCTTTTCTAACCTCAGCGTAGATTTTCAATATCTCAGCATTCTGTTTAAATTCTTTCGAGATATTCTCTATCTGATCTTTAAGGTTAGCCTTCTGATCCATAATGGTCTTCTGCAGAGCTCCATCTTTGGCGTTAATAGCCTTATCCAGGCTCTCCGACAGTTCCATAAATCTGGCCGTTAAAAGAGCATTACGAGCTCCGAGTTCAGCTTGCCGATCCTGAAGTTTTTTTCTCTCTTCCGAGAGAGTCCTTCTTTTCATTTTCTTGATCTTCTTGATTAAAGCTTTCTTATCCATGATAAGAACCTCCTTTTTTAATTTTCATTAAGATACTTGTTCTGACAGCGAAAAAAAGAAGAAGGAATTATCATTCCTTCTTAGCAATAGTCTTATGACACATTCCGTATGCAAAGTACGCTTTTCCATCTTGAATTGGAATTTTTATAAAATTTCGTTCAAATTGAATTTTGCTACACTTCTTGATACCATACATAAGCAATTCGTTATCTTTAATCAAAGTCGATACTCCTAATTCATCTCTTATGGAAACGTTCGAATACCAAGGATGTTCCATGGTATAAACTTGAATCCCTAGAAACTTATTTAAAAAATATTCAGCGTCAAATCTTGAATAGCCACTATATAGTATATCTTTTTTATAGAATATATATTTACTCTTTTCTTCTGAAAATATAAAAATTCTTTTCTCGATAGTCCACAAACTTTCTAAATCAAGCAGTGTCATATAAACCACCTCCATAATAATATATGTTTTCATAGCGAAAAAAAAAGAAGGCCCTGAATTATCAGAGCCATTCAATTTAATTAGAATTATGCCACTGACTTGTTACATAGTCTATTGTATGTACTAATTCCGACATGCTCGTTTCGTATCCAGGTTCATCGCTCAAAGCTTTTGCAATATCTTTAAATATACGTCTGCTTAAATAGACCGCAACCATAGTTATCGCGGCATCTATAATAAAGCCATGATTATATAGTCCAATCTTTTCTAAAGCAAACACAATGCTAGCTATTAACAAATGCTTCAAAATAAATCTTAATATTGAGCAAATCAGTATTGATACCAAGTAACTTTTCACCATCGGCGTAAGCTTCTTTTTACAAAATCTCTTAGGTTCCAAATATCATTACCTCCTTTTTATTTTTCATAAGAGGCTTTGTTTCTACAGCGAAAAAAAAAGAAGGCCCGTGAATATCACGAGTCTTCTTTGTTAGATTGTTTTTCTGTAGTCAAGAAAATATCACTATTGAACCAATGCTCGGCAACATTCACAAATGTTAGAGCCATAACTGTCTCAAGAGCGCATATTTTAAGAATTTTCCAGATAAACTCGCTATTCAAAAAATCATCTGGAACAGCATCTTGAAATATGCATATGTTGAGAGTCATGATAGCAAACAAAAATATAACTGTCGATACACCAAGAACGATAGTCTTTTTCAACATAAAAAAAACACCTCCTAAATTATTCATAAAACGCTTTGTTTCTACGGCGAAAAAAAAAAAGAAAAGAACCGTGAATATCACAGCCCTTTATCGTATGAGTACCCTTTAAATGCTATCATGGCTAATACTTCGAGCTCAAGCTTTCCACTTTCAGCCAGGTTAGCTATTTCAACAGCTTCTTCTTCCGAAAGCTCGCAGTATTTTTTCAACCAGTTTAATATGTCGTCTCTATATCCAAAACGATCATATTTATTACCGGCTAAAATATACTTTATTAGCTCTTCGTTAAAAGAAGCTATATATCTAGAATAATAAATTCCTTGACTCGAAAACTTATTTTCCCAATATGACATTTTAGTCACATCCTTTCATCAAGTGACTTTGTTTTAACCGCGATGTCAAGAACTAAATTATTCTTTGTGACAAAAGTGCAAAAATTTTTGTATTTTCTATTAATATATATAATATATACAATTACATTATTATATATATTAATAGTAAAAATTTTTGCACTTTTGTCACAAAACATGAAAATATAATGAAAAACACGCTAAAAAGGCCTAAAAATGACACAAAACGTGTCAAAATACTACAAATAGTGTAGATTTCTTAACAAAAAAGTGTGACAAAAATTTTTGCAAAAATGTCACATTGTGACAAAAAAATGTCACACTTTTGTTAGAATGTTAAATTTATGTTAACTCTGACACAATTTTGACACAATTTATTTTGCAAAAATGTCACAAATTAATATTATTTTTATGCCATTTTGAAAAAAATAGGAGGGGCTTTAAAGTCCCTCTTTAGAATCCAACTCAACAAAAGCTCGTCTTAAAATCTCAATTCCTTTCCGACCTAAGCCTTTACAGTTTTTGAGATTAATCTTTTCAAAGCCTTTGCTGTAGAAGAACTCTACAAAGCTTTCAAAAAAGAAAGCCCCTGTTAGGAGCTCTCCTTCATATATAGTTCATACGCCAAATGTTCTATTCGGCATCCTCTTGCAGATTCCCAGTTTTTAGAGAAGATAGCGTCATCGCATCTTGACATAATCAGCAATGCATTTGAAAGACACACTAGACTATTTCTGTACCTTGTCACAAAACAAGAATATATTTTTCTAGGATCAAAATCATAGTTGTCCACAAAACATAATTCTTTATTTTTAATATGATCCAAGGTATAGCCATGTGTTTTCATATACTCGTTCTGTAAGATCTGAATTTCACGACGAACTTCTTCTTCTGTTCTTCCAGCAAAAGGTACGCTCACAAATATCTTTTTCATAGCGTAATCACCTCCATTAAGGGACATGTTCTGACAGCGAAAAAAAAGATAGAGGCGTTGCCTTAACGCCCTATCCTAGCCTTCATTAGAGCTATATCTTTCCTCCCTTCTTGAATATGTCGGTCGAGAAGTCCGTTCCCAGACATTTTGTTCACGAGCTCAGCGAGCTCTTGTTCGGCCACCATAGCCTTAAGAGCTGCCGACTGAGCTTCGGAAACTTTGTCGTTCGTCTTCTTCTTACCAAACAAATTTTTCAAATTCAGTAACATGGATATAACCTCCTTTTCTATTTCATTAAAAGCCTTGTTTATTGCGCGAAAAAAAATAAAGGCGAGTTTTTAACCCGCCATTTACTATTACTTGAGAATTGTTTGGTCAATAGTCCATATCGTATACCCGTCATGTATGTCAACGCAGCCCTCCTCTTTTAATTCTTTTTCTACTAACTTTGCATCGAATACTATTTCGGCTCCACGTAATATATAGTTAATAGCCGAACTAGCATCTTTGTAAGATCGTAATATGTTATGTTTAAAGGCCCTGAGTTGTTCATCATAATAATGCGACGTTACAACATAAATAACCATATTTAACGCCTCCATCATACTGGTTGCTTCTATCGCGATTATTGTTTACCATCTTCTCGGCGTTATTACTTCTTCTACAGCTTCATTCCCAAACTCATCCACTTTAACAATTATAAACTTAATATCATCTGGTACTTCTACGATTTCTATAGGGCCTATATCTTCGCCGTTCTTCTTCATTTCTTCTAAAGCGCTTATAAGTTCTGGGTCTGATCTTTCAGTGAAATCATAAATATCCTCTTTAAAATAACAACAGAACCATTCTAGTTTTTTAGCCAACTCAAACGGTATTCTAAATCCACCCATTCCTTTCGATAAGCTCATATTTCCTCTATAAATAGCAATCTTCATTAAAAATGCCTCCTATTTTTGAATTATCAAAAACCAATACTTTTCTAGAACTTCTCTTCTATGAATAGTCCATATAATTTGATTTGTGTGCTCTATATCATTAACTTTATGTTTTAATTGTAATGTAGAATCAGTTTTGTAAATATCAATAGGATCACCAGAAACATTTCTATCAAATTCAATTTCAAAAGCTTGGTCGTGCTTTACGATTTCCTCAGCATATGATTTAGATCCAGATACAGCAAAAGGATAAGAATTCGAAGACACAAGCCGTTCTGATTCATATGTGTTATGTTCTTTCATTATAACAAAAACATACATAACGGTCGCCTCCCATTTTGAATTATTGAAAAAAAAATGAGAGCCGAAGCTCTCACGACCAGGTTCTATGTTTTTCACTAATCCATTCTTTCCCATCGTAGTTTTCGATTTCCCACTCGACGTCGTCTGGAATATCAACAACATTCAAAGTACTAGCCCGCTCTGGATACCGTTCCAAAAACTCGATCAACTTCGGATCCGTTCTTGAACAATCATGATATCTGTCCCACGAGCAGATCTTCTTATAGCCGACATATTCCATCATCTCTTCAGTTAGTCCAAATCCGCCATACGTTTTGTTAATTACAATTTTTATAGTTTTCACCTCCATTAAAGGTCATGTTCTGACGGCGAAAAAATAAAGAATAGAATTGGACGGTTTATGCTATAAAGCATAGGTTCCCTCTTATATGTAAGCCCCAGTCTTACAAGGCCACTTCCCTAAATTATTCGTTTAGATGTCTATTCTTCATTAACAGGCTTGTTCCTATCGCGAAAAAAAAATAGAAACTGAGCATAACGCTCAGCCTCCTTTGGGTCCGTATTTACGATACCCCCTTTCTATATTATGCATCGTCTTCGGATGCATCGATACCCGTCCAGGTATCAAGATTTTGTGGTCAAAGGACCACCTGAATATATACTGGCATTCAGCCAGTAATGGTCCGCCTAAGCGGATATGTGCGAGTTTTGCCGCTCGCTCGGCTTCGTCACCCCATATTGGGGTTATGTTCTTGGGGATATCCATCCCCCAGGTTGAAAGACCTTTAACTCTGTCAAAGGTTTCAAAGCTAACGATGGCTTTTTGAAGCAAATTAACTTTCTTATTATTTATATGCTTCTTCCAAAGCAGCATTTGCTTTGACCTCCTTTCTAAAAATCATTTTTTTTTGGTCTTCATTAACAGGCTTGTTCCTGTCGCGAAAAAAAAATGGTAAGCTGCAATCAGCTTACCAAGGTTCGTCGACAGTACGAACAACCGTTTCGTATTCAATGCTATCTCCGAACTCATATTCTATTCTTGTTGGAGACACTTTCCAGAACATACTATGCGAGTAGTTTTTCTTAGAACATTCAAGAACTATATTGATCATGCGATCAATCTCTTCTTGAGCTTTTTCCATTGAAGAAAAAACTCCGCATAGAAAATCGTTACATCCAAGCGTATCCGCTAAGAAATTTCTATGTTCGATAACTGCATAAACTTTAGTCATTCATACCAACTCCTTTCTATTAAATAATTTGTTTCTATCGCGATAAAAAAAATAAATGGTTGTTTTTAATAACTCCCATTTTGAATAAATGAGACAGAGCTACGATAGAAGTCTACCATAGCCCTGTCTATGCTTCTAATCAATTTTCAAATTCCGGCCAAAAGCACCAGAAATCTTTTCGTTCTTTTAAGAAATCCGACTGTTTCTGGTACTTTCTTTTGCTAGATGCAGGATCATTACAATAAATGTTCTTGCTATCGTACTTCCAGGCGCAAATATAATGACCGCCACGAGTCCAATAGCCTTTACCCATTCTACAAACTACATACCCACCGGCATCAAGGCAAGCTTTCAAAGTCGTTAAAGACTTAGTTCCAACCATCTTTTTAAACTTGTAATGCTTCTGTACATGAGGGAAGAATGAGGTCGCTGTTCCACTTGCAGCAGTCCTATCCCCCCATTTTAGAGCCAGTTCTCCAAGGGTAACAGGAGTAGCTTTAGGATCAACAAGCGTAGCAATTACATCAGCCATAGCAGTAGGTCCGCAAGCAGAATTAGCGTATGTCTGATTGTGATTTCCATGGTTGGAATACATTTTCTTTCCCCACCTGGAGTCTGCTTGCTTATAATCAACAGGCTGTTTGAATTCTCCAGGTGTTGAGGACGAAGATTCTTCTTTTCCGACAATAAGTTTTTTCCAAGTGTCAGGGCCACAAATGCCATCAGATTCAAGCCCTGAGACGGCCTGGAAGGCTGCTACAGCCTTCTTTGTTTTCTTACCATAAATACCATCAGCAACTAAATCTGCACCGTTTAAAAGTATCTGGAGAGCCTGTGTAAAGCCGCTTGTTTTGTGTTTGGCTGTAGAACAAGTTGGAGCAGATTTAGCAATTTCTTTCCAAGTAGCTTCTCCTATAATTCCATCAGGAGTCAATTTATGCTTAGTTTGCCAGGATACTATAAAAGCAACAAACGAGGCATCAAACTGACCTGACGCTTCATTGAGATCTGCATATTCAGTCAATAACTGAGCAATCCGTACAATATCTCCAGCATCTTCATGCTTAATCGTAATCAACATTGTCAGCATCCTCCTCAACATCAGGATCATCTGGGACTGCCATTTTGATTACTTTACCATTTAATAAAATAAAAACAGTTTCTTCAATATCTGGAGAATCTTGAATCTCTAAATTCATGATTGTATTCCTCCATCCTCGTCTTTGTTCAGAATAATCGGTAACGTACGAACACGTTTCATCAAACCACTGACGTAGGCATTGCCGTTAAAAACCGTGCGGTATTCCTCATAGATTTCCTCCAACGATGCTAGCTGCTCATTTTGTATATTGCCAGCAATTATCGCGGCGCAGCATCCGTCCACAAGGATATGCCGGGTGTATTTTAAATTAATAGTCTTTTGCTCGTCCAACGATTTGCTGATTTTTGCCAAGGATTCTTTGATTTCATTAAAAGTTTTCTCGTGTTCATTAAGCATTTTTGATTGTTGCTCATTCATCTCCTTCATCTCTTTATATCTTGAGATAAAGGCGTAAATGCTTTTAATCCCTCTCGTAACCGTGGTAAAAATTGCAATTATTACAACTGCCCACGCAAATAAAGCGCCGATCTTTATATCTGACAGCATTTGCCAGATTGGAGTAACTTCCAAGGGCATCACCTCACTCCTCTCTCCTTAGGCCACGATGGCGAACGCCGGACGAATACCAAAAGTGTTGGAGGAGCCACTGGAGGTCGCACACCCGTTGCCGTCTATATTACAAAATCCCGCATTATTGTAAACAGAACGCAGCCACCAGTTGACACGATTACAACAAATTCGAGAGTGATCGAGGCGGAAAAGTGGTAATTGTGACTTGCTAATACTATTTTCATAACCGGGAGAGCTATTCCAAATGTTTACGCCATAGACCATGACCTCGCTCATTAGTTCTACTGTCGAATTATACCACGCCCAATTATTCGCTTTGCCGGTGTTGCTATTTACAGAATTTGTCAGCCGTTCCTTGTGGGACAGGATATGAGCCGTACCAAAAGAATCATTGACGGCGCTGATGGCTGTCGCCTTCCCGGCGTTGCCGTTGTTTCCGGTGTAAAAATCGCTGCCCACATATCCCCCGGCTGTGGTACTCGTGCTGTTCATGGCAGCTGTATTCAGTATCGTGTCCGGCACGATGACTACATGGTGGACCGTCACTTCCGGGCTATCCGTGTGCAGCCAGTAATCGAAGGCAGCGATGCGCCAGTTTACGCTATTAATCGTCCAGTAATCGCCGATGAACAAATCTTCAAAAGTACCATTTTGAATTGCGCTCCATTGAGAAGCAGTTACGCTATTCCCAAGATACTTTTCACGATAAATAGAATTATGAAACCCTGCGTTATTATATACTGGAATCACATTCTTATTCGGAAGTTTACTAATCATTCGTCAATCACCGGCTCATCTGGTTCGGGCTCATTAACATTTCTCCTATCAAACACCTGGCCATAAATCATAACGCCATCGCTACGAATAATATGCCCTGAATGATAAGGAATTTCGCTGACGGCAGCTGCAGCAAGAATAGTATAATATTTTTGAAGTGCTACATCCAAGCTGTCAAAATGATCATAAAGTAGACCTTTACTACCATCGTTTCTTACCTGATTTTCAATGGTCGTATAAAAAGTAGTTTTAAGCATAAACATCTCTCCTTATCGAGTTTTCATTAAATATAAAGTTACGTCAGTCGAACCGTTAGTTGTTCCTGAAATGGTCACACTACCGTTTGCAGTTGTTGCTGTCCAATCATCGCTCTCTGCCCAAGGATTGCTTAAATTAACGTCGATGCATTTCATATCACTAGTAATTTGTGTATTATTTATAGTGACAGGCAAGCTAGAAACGGTTCCGCAATTAATTATCAAACATGGAAGTAAAGATATTTTATCGTTGAGTACTTTTCCTTGTCTTGCATCCAATGCGCTGCCGGAAGATTGCTTATCAAGAGAGTTATACACAGCACTACCAGAAATACTATTTGCATATAAAGAAGACCATTTTTTAGTAGAGCTACCCAAGTTTTTAGACGAGTCAGAGTTAGGTAATATGTTTACTCCAAAATTCATATCTGCCATTTTGATTAATCACCACCTGTAATTGTCGTATTGCCATTATTATCAACAGAAAAGTGAAATGTTATAGTTGAATTTGATCCATTTGGCACTGTAATATCAAATTGTTTTCCATTTGTAAGGGTTACTCCAGTAGCATAATATTTTGTTCCGTTCCATGTAGATTGGCTAATTTTACTAGCAATGAGATCTCCGTCTGTTGCTTGTACCCACCCGTCAACATTTCCATTAAATAAAATAGCTTCTCTACCAGCTGCACCTTGAGTTTGAATTTCAACTCCAGAAGTATTCGTTGAACTGACACTCATGTTTGAAAAAAGGGCTGTCGCCCCTTTATTAGAGATACCGCCGCCCTTAGAAGCAATTAAATCGGTTTTAGAGTTTAGTGTTAACTCAACAGGTCCGTCTAAATATTTTCTATAAGTATCTAAAGTAACAACTGTTCCGGTTGATTTTTCTAAAGTAATCGTGGTTGTATATCCTGCATCTGAATGGCTCATTTTTGACATTTAATCACCTACCTAAATAAAAATATAATTAGAGAGCCTATCATATAGATAAGCTCTCTTTTACGTCATTTATTAGGCAACAGTATAAGATCCATCATACGTAGGAATAGTACCATTAATCAGAGTGCCATCATTGTTATAAGCACTATATCCCTGAAGAATATGAGCAGCCGCCAACCCAGCAGAAGCATGGTCAGGTACAAGCTTGGCAAGACTGATCTTCTTATTAGAAGTATAGCCCTTGTTAATATACAAATAGTCGCCCTCGATAAGAGCCGGAGCAGTAGAAGAAATATCTTCATAAGTCTGTCCAGAAGTTTCGGTATTGGCAAACGTAGCTGCAGAAATAGGAATATAAGTCGTGTCAGAAGCTTCAGCACCAACAGTCAAAGGACTGCTGCTCGTAGTATTATACTGGCCAGAAGTAGTGGTGCCGTAACCAGCGCTCGTTACTTCGGCAGTCGCCTGAACAGTGCCAGTATTGGCCGGAGAATTGACCGCAACATAATAGCCGTCAGAAGGCTGAGTGGTGGTAGCAGCGTCAGAAACAACATTAGTAGCATTGCTCTTAGCGATAACGGGCTTCTTGGTGCCAGTACCAGTCAGATTAGCGGCGATACCAATCTTAGCAATACCAGCTTCAACAGTAGCGCCACCAGTCGCTCCAGACAGAGTACCGAGTCCGTTTCCGACATAACCTGCTGCAGCGACAGTAGGAGCAGGAATATTAGCAGAACCAGTAGCTTTGAAGTTTCCACCGGTGCTATCATAACTAATTGCAACAGTGCTGATTTCAGCAGTAGAGGATGCAACGGAACCTACTCCAATCGGAATATAAGTGGCATCAGCAGCATTAGAACCGATTTCAGTGGTCGTGGCAGCATCACTCTGATAGCTAGTCGTTGTACCATAACCCGCCGCAGTAACCTTGCCAACGGAACTGATGTTATTAGTCTTAGCCGCAGCGTCCACTCGTACATAAGCACCAGAGTTCGGCTTAGTAGTAGTAGCAGAACCACTAGCAGCGTCAACCCACGTATCGTCGCCGGGCTTAGCAGTACGAGTAATTTCCGGCTTTACCTTAGTCGTACCAGTAACAGTAACACCGACAGTAACCTGATCAACAGTAGTGCTTACGGTAGCCGTGCCAGGATTCTTGGTACCGACAGTGCTACTAATATAGCCATTCTGGCTAACAGTAGGAGCAGCAATAGCCTGAGTTCCAGAAATATTAAACGCGCCGTTTCCATCGTCGGCCGTGAAAGTTAAACTACTAATAGTCGCATTACTGCTGGATACAGTCGCGGCCTGGCCATCTTCCATAGCCTTTACAACAACAGTACGAGCAGTATTATAACCTTCGGAAATGTTGATAGTCTGGTCATCGGTAGGCAGCGGAATTACTTGATCTCCACTAGCAATAGTCGTAGAACCATTCTTCAGAGTAGACTGAGCAACTTTGCCAACCTGAACATTAGACTCAGAAACAGCAATAGGATCTTCGTCGACCCAGCCAGCAGTAGCAACAGATGCGTTACCAGAAATAGTGGCTTTCGGATAGTAATAACCTTCATTAGCGGTGCCCATATTAAGAGCCGCAGAGCTATCAGTCACATCAAGCGACATAGCACCTGCTTCAGGTGTAGTTACGTTAATTTCAATGTCCTTGTCGACAAAAGTATTCTTGGTGTGAAGAGTATTCTTATGAAGTCCGGAGCCGTCGGTCGTATGATTGTACTGAAATACTGCCTGTTCGCCTTCACCGTTGATGATCAAAGTTCCATTCTGTGCCATGATAAAAACCCTCCTAAATTAATTATTGTATTCCCGATAGTTACCTGTATATACGGGAACAGTTACATCAGAAGATCCATCGAATTGATAGACTTCTCCTGAGCCAAAAGTTAATTTGTGGCCAACTCTTTTAGCCACAATGTTGTCCGGATCAAATCCGGGAATATCAGAAGATGCGACAAAAGGCAATTCTGATAATAGAGTTTCTCCATCGCCTATTTTAAGGCGTGGTGTTGCGTGATCAGCATCTACATTGAATATAATTACTTCGCCTTTTCCAGGTACAAATGTCGATAATTTATTCCAATCGGCTTCAGTACCATTTTTTAATAGTATTTTTGTATTTTTTACACTAACTTGTGACACACAGCATCACCCCCTTTTAACTATTATCGGGAAGCATATCTTCAGCCGTGCCACAATCAAAAATAATTTCAGTTTCTTCTCCTTCGTCATCGCTACCAAGAGCAAACGACCTTATTCCATGAATTTTCACATTCTTAAAACTACCATTTTGATTTATTTCAAATGCTCCGTCAACTTCGCCTTCTTCGAAATTGTATGAAGGCTCATTGATTCTATACTGAGGAAGCCAACCGTTATCATTACTATAAGAATATCTCCAAGTTTCTCCACTATGTGTTTCATCAGAATCTACGATGGCATAATCGTTATTTCCTGGGTAAATAAGAGCATTTAGAAGAGCAGATTTAGTTGGAAAATTTCCTTGATAATGTGCCTGAAGTCTATTAACCATATCTGCAATTTTATCAGAAGAAATATTTCCTCCAAATACTTTTGCAGCTATGATATCATCAGCTGTAATCATAAAATATCACCTCTCTTATTCAATTGCTTCCCATTCACCATCAAAATTCTTTTGCCAAACTTTCTTTGCAGCAGGAGTAAAAGCCCAAGAAGTAGGTGGAATTTTAGAATTGACATCTGAGGGCAAATTCTGAAGAACGGTTTCGTTTTTAACAGTTACGTTACAAGGATTTATTTCGATTCTTTCTCCATCATTGTAATAATAAGAAGTTTTGTTTGAAGGCTCGATAATGTAATCGATTTGGTTATCTGGCATGATTATTCGCCTCCCATTTTGATTTGTGCAATCCAATTTGAAATGTTATCGACCGTTACACCATTATTAATAGCTTTTGACAACATAATTTCTTTTAATTTTTCGTCCGCGCATAGATATGTATTGCTATATTTCATGGCATATTCTTTTGTTAAGTCTTTCATTTTTTTCAATGAATTGTTATCGTATTTACTCAGAGTTTTATCATTAATGTTTAGATAAAGCATTTGAATAAATGCGACAATAGCTCTCTCATATAAGTCGTATTGCATTCTTTTTTCTAAATTAGTTATTAATAAGTCGTAATTTTTAATTACTTTATCATAACTATCTATATGATGATTTTTGTTTTTTCTCGTTACTGATTCCGGATTATATTTCCAAACGTAAAAAGCTTTTTTTAACCAAACTATGAATGGATCAACGTTAAGCGCTAGCCATAAAAAATACATATCGCCAGAATATTCTAATTCATTTGGAAAAGCAATATTATTAGAAACTAAAAAATCTCGTTTAAAAGCTTTTCCATGAACTCTTAAATTATCGCGTTCTAATATAGAATATGAATATTTATCGTTTATTTTGTTTTCTACATAATAAGGAGATCCTATTACGTTTGGATGAACATCCTCTATAGCTTTAAATATCAACGCCAAACCGTTTGCTTTAATAAAACAGTCATCCGAATCGCAAAACATAACATAATCAGCTTTAGAGTCATTAAGCAAAGCGTTTCTTGTTTTGCAAACTCCGCCATGATTCAATATTGCATAAGTAATATTGTAAGAATATTTGTCAAATATCTTTTTATTAATTGGACAAGCCCCGCCATCATCATAAATAATGACCTGAAAAGAATTTTTATCAATATCTTCCTGTTTTTCTATTGATTCTAATAATCTTTCTAATATACAAACAGGCTCGAAATAATGATTAACTAAAATATCAAATTTCATAGTATTTTTTTAATTAACAGATCAAGTAGTAGACGGCATTTTATTTTCGTCTACTACTATCGAAAGAACACTTTTTCCATTTTTTGTTTTTACATAAACGCTGGCATATAAATTTGGAGAGACATATCCTCCGGATACTACAGGTATATCGCCAACAACATTATAAGAAGCTGAACTATCTTTGGGTGGAACGTGATCGCTGCTTCCTCCTACCCCAAGTTCACAAATAATAGGCAGTTCACTATCCTTTGTAACAATATCGTAATCTGTTCCATTAACATTAACAGCACTTATATTCATGACATTCTTAACCTCCTTATAAAATCAGTTTTTCTTGAGAAACTGTAACGTTATTGTCGACAATCATCAATATACCATTAGCAACACTAACTCCAGTTCCTGATAACAACAATTTTTCGCCTTGTATAGATGCATTAACGCCAGAAGACTGGTGTTGTTCTAATTCTTCGACTCTATCTTCTAAGTCACTTACTAAAGTTTCTAAGTCGCTTACTCTTGTTGTAAGTTGAGATAAGTCACTTACTGATTCCCCTAATTCTTCAACCGTATCTTCTAAGTCGCTTACTCTTGTTGCTAGTTGAGATAAACCATCTACTAATTCCCCTAATTCTTCGATGCAGTCATGAATAGCAGAACGCATATCCCGTCCATATCTTGAGTCGGCTATTTGCTCGAGATTAGCTTCAAATATTTCACTCGCCATTTCTATCACTCTTTACAATAAACGTAACAGTCTTCTTATTACGAATATCTTCAATAGGATTATTAAGAGCTACCAATACTGAATTTCCATCTTTATTAGCAGAATCAATGAGAAGTTCGCCATCTCCAGTATAATTTTTCGAACTAATTCCAAGCAGTCCAGCTAAAAAGAAATCAATAGCACTAATAGTTGCGCCGATTTCAGAAGTTAACGGAAGATTCCAAATCTTGCCGAGAGCAAGCCAAAGCGTTGCAAGCCCAGGAAGAAGATATGCTGCAATCCATTTAAGGGTATCATAAACTTTATTGTTAAATACCATTTTGATTTTTCCTCCTCAATCTATATGCTCTTGAATACGATCAAGAATAATAAAAATAGAATTATTCATATTGCACCATTTCTTAAAAATTAGAGAGCTTACCAAAAAATATCTTTCTGATAAGCCCTCTTTTAATTAATTACTTCGATTCAAGCATGTCAATAGCAAACTTGAGAGCATCTTTCCTTTCGGAATCATCAGTATTATCCATCATATAATGCAGCTTATGAATAACATTCTTTTTCTTATCATCATAATAACGACGACCTGACCCGTTCATATTATCATAGTAACGGTTCCCGTTTTCCCAAGGCATAACAGATGCATCCATAGGATTGTGGTCATAGTACATGCCAGCTCCACCTCGTTGAGAAGTGTTCATACGGCCATACCCCCGGTTATTCATTTCCTGAGGATATTCAAGATACTGAGATCCCGGGAATCCTTGACCATTTTCCATAGCCTCGATAGCCAGATTGTAATAGATAAGCTTCTTATAATTTTTCATTGCTTCAAGCTTATCTTTGCCCCAGTTCCCTTCAGCGTAGAGCTTATCGTAGTCCTTCTGAAAACATTCATTTTCTTTCTTAATATCTGCTCCCATTTTGATTTCCTCCTTTCATTAATTCTGAAGATCAGGTCGTTCAAAACTAATGAACGCGTTCTTCATCGTGATGGGCTGAGTCGAGGTATTCTGAATAGCAACATTCTGACAACAACGGCTCAGAATGGGGATCGGAATCCTAACGCTAACGTTGTTATAGTCTCCAACTGCAGCAGGAGTGGAATCCATTTCAGAAAGAGTGTAAGGGATTCCATCGATAGACACAATAATAGAGATCGGAGCAACCGTAGCACCTTCTGCTAAAGCGACGTTAGCACTAAAGTCCATGAAATAATATGTAGGAATATTAGAACGGCATGGACAATTATTTTGTCGCCATCCGCTTAATGAAAAGAGAGGCGTATCGTCAACATGCTGAATAAGGCCAAGGTCGCATGGAAATATCACTGAAGTAAATACAGCGAATCCATTCGACTGAATGGTCTGTTCAGCATTGGCACTATAAGCAGCCATTTACTTCACCTCCTGCTAATCAGTTAAAGCGATTGCAGGGACAAGGATTCATATTATTCTGGGAGCAGCAGTTAGGATTCTGAACAATATATGCCGGACGAGGAGTAGGAGCCAGATACTGTTCGAGAGCCGCAGTCTGAGCATCATTGCTGGCGATGAGAGCCTGAGTCTGAGCATTATTAGTGCCGGTAA
>JAEIGA010002976.1_pt1 | contig 26704 bp, 34 predicted proteins | sample 9270691 | NCBI WGS metagenome assembly JAEIGA01 (sample SAMN17057246, study PRJNA624740) | gut metagenome | biome: biome; isolation source: fecal sample | host: Bos grunniens | place: China: Xizang | collected 2019 | reverse complement strand
TGTATGGACAAACGCTGATATGTATTTGTATATTGTTGCTCTTTCAATTCCATTTTTAGCAATTTACAATGCGGGTGCAGCAATTTTTAGAACAACTAATAATGCATCATTGCCAATGCAGATATTGCTTATCTGTGATGTATTAAATGTTATCGGCAATGCATTCTGTATCTACTATTTGGGATGGGATGTTCGAGGTGTAGCTATTCCAACAGTCATTTCAAGAGCGCTGGCTGCAATTTTGATATTGCACTTCGTTGTTGATGAAGACTATAAACTGCACATAAAAAGGACTTTAAGGCATAAGTTTGACTTCAAAATCCTTAGAAAAGTGTTGAAAGTAGGTATTCCATATGGTGTTGAAAACGGACTTTTCCAATTGGGAAGAGTGCTGGTTTTAAGTTTGGTTTCTACATTCGGAACAATGGCAATAGCTGCAAACTCTGTTGGATATGCAATAGGGATATTTTCAGTATTGCCGGGTTTTGCAATCAATTTGGGATTAACTGCGGTAATTTCAAGATGTGTTGGTGCTAATGACTATGAACAGGCGAGATATTACAATAAAAAATGCTTGGTAATTGTAATAATTTCACATATTGTCATTAACTTGTTAATCTTTGCAGGTTTGCCTTTGATTTTGGGCATTTACAATCTATCAGCTCAAACCGCAGCAATGACAACAGAAATGGTTATTTGGCATGGAATATTTGCAATCATAATATGGCCGATTTCCTTCACATTGCCATCTACATTCAGAGGTGCAGGTGATTCAAAATCAGTAATGTACATCAGTTTGGCGGTAATGTTCATATGCAGAATAGGCCTATCCTATGTTATAGCAGATTGGATGGGCGTTGGCGTATTCGGAACATGGATTGCAATGTTCATCGATTGGTATGTAAGGGCTGGAATTTACGTTTACAGATATTTTTCAAATAAATGGACAGAATATAGGGTGGTATGATGAGTGAAATAGAATACAAGGAAATACATGAATTCAGTGTTGAAGATTTGCGGGATTTGTTTTTGTCAGTTGAATGGTCTTCAGGCCATTTCCCGGAAAAACTTCAAATTGCAATGAGAAACTTTGAAACGGTAATTTCTGCATGGGATGGCGATAAATTGGTCGGTATGATTTGCGCAATGGATGATGGAATCATGACTGCATATGTCCATTATCTGCTTGTAAGGCCTGAATATCAGGATAAGGGAATTGGAAAAGCATTGGTCTTAAGGGTTAAAGAAATCTATAAGGACTATTTGCGTATTGTTGTAGTGGGATATGATGAGGAAGTCGGATTTTATGAAAGCTGCGGATTTGAAAAGGCTGATGATGCAAGTCCGCTTTTCATAACAGAACTATGGACATAAGGTGTTTTTATGGTTTTATTCAGGGGAGACGTTAAGTGCAAAAGCTTACAGAGAAGGACATCAATTAGTGTAATTCTGCCATCAGACAATATTCATTTTCTCCAAGATGCTGAAGAAATTGTTCCGCAGCCATATAAGACATTGTATTTGCTTCATGGATTGTATGGCAGCGATGATATCATTTTGGCAAATACATCTATCCAGAAGTTTGCGGAAGACAACGGAATAGCTATTGTAATTCCTTGTGGTGATAATAGCTTCTATCTTGATAATGAAAAGGCTCACGCATATTATGGGGAGTATGTGGGTCAGGAACTATTGGATATTACAAGAAACATTTTTCCTTTGTCTGACAAAAGGGAAGACACGTTCATTGCAGGTTTTTCAATGGGAGGTTATGGAGCAATTAGAAATGGTTTGAAATACTCTCAGAACTTCTCCAAAATTGGCATGATCTCATCAGCATTGATAACTGATGACATTGTTAATTATGTCAGTGATAATAATGTGTTAAGGTCTAGGGAATTCTATGAATCCATTTTTGGCGATTTAAATAAAGTTAAAGATTCAGATAAGAATCCTAAATATCTCATTGACAATTGTGAAAACATCCCTGAAATTTTCATGGCTTGCGGTATGGATGACTTCCTATTTGATAAGAATGTTGATTTTTATGAGTTTTTAAAGTCCAAAAATATTGATGCTGAATTTATTCAAGCTCCTGGAGAGCATACCTGGGAATTTTGTGATAAATATGTTAAGAGATTCATAAAAACATTAAACTTATAACAATTTAAACACAATATTATATTGTCATATTACTTTGCGGTGATGATCATGAGGGAGTGGCAAGTTGGCGACCCTATTGGTGATGGGAATGATTTGGGTGTTCCGGATATAGGATATTTCGACTACTTACGAGATAAATCTGATGATGAATCATATGAAAGAGGCGAAAGAGTTCATTATTCTTCAAAACCCGAATATTCCTATGATGAATGCATTGAAAATGCCAAAAGATTATCCGATAATGGAAATTATTTGAAAGCTATTGATTTTTATGATTTGGCTTTGGATATGATGTATAATGATGAAGTAGCTCTAAATGGAAAAGCTGAATGCCTATGCAAGATTGGGGAGGACTATGGAGCAAGCGAATGTTATTATGAATTGGGTTTTATGAATAATTATGTAAGGGACGATAATGAAAGTGCCGTAAAATATTATAGGAAATGTCTTGAATTAAATCCTGATAATGAAAAGGCATTGAACAATTTAGTTTTGGTTTTAAGAATATTGGAAAGATATTCTGAAGCATTGGCCTATTATAAACGTTCTAAAAATAATGATTTAAATTGGAATTGGGCATTGTGTTATATTGGTTTGAAAAAATATGAATCGGCTATTCCTCTTTTGGATAATGTTCTTAAACAATCTCCACATTGGGATACTGCAGTCGATGAGAAATGCGAATGTCTGATTGAGTTAAATCGTGAAAGTGAAGCCATAGCCTGCTATAAGCAATTCATCGACATGCTGATGTATGAGGATTGCTATGAAAGGGCACTTGAAAGGCTTGATCTGCTTTCAGAAATTATTCCCGATGATCCATTTATTGAAGATAGAAGAGAAAGATGTATTAAAGATAAAGAAAGTTTAGAAATTAGATTGCAGGCTGTTTTAAATGCCATAACTTCCTATCATATGTATAATCCTAATGGACTGGATGAAAATGGTTTAATAGGTTTCATTGATTATGTTTCTGAAAAATCAGGCGAATCCATTGAGGATATTTTGAGATGGTATTGTGCGCCAATGTCAGATTCATTCAATTTCAATGGAAAATGCAATGAGATGTTTTATTATTCTCATTGGACTAGAATACTTGAGATGTATGGCATGTATTAAGGGGGTTCGTATTATGAGATGTCCAAAATGTGGAAATGAATTGGATGAGGATAAATATTGCAGTGAATGCATGGAATTTTTCAATGAAGATGATGATTCCTATGGTTATGGGGAACCGGATTATGATTCAATGGTAAACAATGGTGACAACATCTGTCTCAATTGTGCCTTTTGGAGTGTGAGCCCATATGGTGCGGCTTATGGAATGGTTTGCAGAAAAGGGCAATTTTCAACTGGGCCTGATGATTCTTGTGATTTGTTCATTAAGGAACAAAATTTTGCCAATTATGGTGAAAATGGAGAGTACCAATTTGATGAAACTAATCGCACAATATCAAATAAATTAAATTACTGGAAGAATAGCCTTTAGAAATCCTATTTATAAAAGGATTAAATTTTTATATATCATGAAAAACTAAAATTATAACATAAATTTTAATTTATGGAGAGGATTTTTCTGACAAAGTATATTATTATAACTGGTGGGGTTGTAAGTTCCATAGGTAAGGGTATAACTTCCGCATCTATGGGAAGAATTTTAAGATCATATGGTTTAAAAGTTGCTGCTATTAAGATAGACCCGTATTTAAACTGGGATTCCGGAACACTTAATCCATATCAACATGGTGAAGTGTTTGTGACACATGACGGTATGGAAACTGATTTGGACCTTGGTCATTATGAAAGATTTTTAGATGTTGAACTCGATGGTTTAGCCAATATTACTACTGGTAAAGTTTATGAATCAGTAATTGCTAAAGAAAGAGAAGGAGGATATCTTGGTGAATGTGTACAGGTCATTCCACATATTACTAATCGTATTAAAGAAATGATTAGGGAAAACTCTGAAAGCGCTGATTATGATGTAGTTTTAGTTGAGCTTGGAGGTACTGTCGGAGATATTGAAAGCCAACCTTTCCTTGAGGCCTTAAGACAACTCAGAAATGAGGAAGGCCGTGAAAATGTTATGTTTGTCCATGTTACATTTATTCCCTACCTAAATGCAGCTGGTGAATTTAAAACAAAACCAACTCAGCACTCTACAAAAGAATTAAGAAGTGTTGGTATTAACCCTGATGTTATAGTGTGCAGATCTCAAGAACCTATTGATGATGCATTAAGAGGAAAAATCGCTCACTTTTGTGATGTTGACTATGAAGCTGTTGTAAATACTCCTGATGCCGGCACAATTTATGAAGTGCCATTAGTTTTGGAAGAACACAATATTGGTGAATTCATCGTTAAGAGAATTGGATTGGATATTGAACCTGATTCTTCTAAATTGGATGAATGGAGAGAAATTGTAAAATCTCTAAAAATAACCGAGCCAACAGTTAATATTGGTATTGTCGGTAAATATGTGGAACTTGAAGATTCATATATCAGTATTAGAGAATCTTTGCTTCATGCAGCGGCAAGCATTGGCGTTAAAGCCAATATTAAATTCCTAAGCTCTGATGTGGAAGAGTTAGATAGGGATGCTATGAGTGAGTTAAACGGTATTTTGATTCCAGGAGGATTCGGAGAACGTGGTTTTGAAGGCAAATTGGATGCTGTTGAATATGCAATTGAAAATAATGTGCCTTTATTCGGAATTTGTCTTGGAATGCAATGTATGGTAACTCAATTTGCAAGACTTAATGGTTATCCTGGTGCGAATAGTTCTGAATTTGATGATAATTTAGAATTCCCTGTTATTGATATGATGGAAGAGCAAAAGAAAATCAAAAACATGGGTGGAACTATGCGTTTAGGTTCTTATGACTGTAAAATTGTTGAAGGCACTAAAACCTTTGAAGCTTATGGTGTTATCGATATTGAAGAACGTCACAGGCACAGATATGAATTCAATAATGATTTCAGGCAAGATTTACAGGATAAAGGTTTAATCATTTCTGGAACCAGCCCTGACGATTTTTTAGTAGAAATTGTTGAATTTCCAAATCACCCTTGGGCTATAGGATGTCAATTCCATCCAGAATTCAAATCAAGACCTAATAGGCCTCATCCTTTATTTAAATCATTTTTAGAAGCTATTAATGAGTTTTCTAAAAATTAATTTTTCTTTTTTTATTCAATTTTATATATTAAAAACAATTTAACGAGCTTATTTTCTATCAAATTAATATAGTTTGAAGTAAAATACTATAATCATGAATTTTAGCAGTATTTTTTTGATTCAGATAATAATTACAATGTTATTTTCCATAATTGCGGCAATTTATGATGTCAAAAGAAATGTTGTTCCTGATAACCTAAATTATTTTTTGATATTTTTCGGATTGTCTTCAAATGCGATTTTATCAATTATTTCAAATAACGTTAAATTTATTTTAGCTTCAATTATTTCAATGGTAATCACATATACTATAACTTATATGTTATGGAAATTGAATATGTGGGGTGGTGGTGATGTAAAATTATTTACTGCAATTGCTGCAGTAATACCATCAGGTATTAATATTAATTTTTTGAATGTTTTTCCCCAATTGTCTATTTATCCATTTTCATTTAGCGTTGTAGTTAATAGCATTCTTGTTTCATTTCCTTTCTTGGTGATATTCGTTACTCATTTAATCAATAAAAGAGGACTATTCAAGAATAATGTTGATTTTTTATTTAATGTTTTCAATATTAGAAGTTTAAGGTATATTATCGATTCAACTCTCAATGAATTAATATCAGTTAAGGATTTAGAGGAAGGAATGATTGTTAATGATGTTTATTTTAATGATGAACATATTATAGAGCTATTGGATGATATTGATGGGAATCTAAAAGTTTACAAGGCTAAAGATAGCGATGATTTCAAATATTATTTTAAATCACAAAGTGCAGGAGGCATAACCAATAAAGAAATGTGGCAGCTTAAGATAATGAGTGCCCAACATATTATATCGGATTATATTTCCGTAAAGGTTTCATTTCCATTTACACCATCAATATTCTTCGGTTTAATAATAGCGGTTTTTTATGGTGATATAATGATGTTATTTGCAAAGAATTTATTTTTGGCGATTTAAATGATAAGGGAAGATAGGGGTCAGGTTTCACTTGAGTACATCTTGATTTTTGCAATTTCATTATTGTTTCTAATGATTTTCACTTTGCCTTTGAGCGAACAGGCAATTGAAAACACAATGGACATAACTGATAGCTTGAATGCCAAATATGTAATATCAAAAATATCATGGGCAATTAAAGAGGTCTACGGTGAAGGTCAGGGGTCAAAACATACAGTTAATCTAAATTCCAATAATAAAATAAAAATTACTATTGCCGATAATTATGCTTCTTGCAATCTGAAACTGAAGAGTAAAGATAGCAAACAAATAAAAGAATGTTTTAACTCAAATATCAAAAAAACATCAATCATACTTGATAAGGGTGCAAATACATTAATTGTTGAATGGCCTGCAAATAGTGAGAATATGATAATTTATAGGAAATAATGAGGATTTCATAAAAAATTATTTTAACTATTATGTTTTAAATATAAATTGTTAATAATTAAAGGCTGTGAATTTATGGACATGATAGTTATAGTTATTTATCTTATTTTGTTTATTATAATGATGGTGTTTACATTTTCTATTGGGATGTTAAGACAATTCATGCCTAAAAAAGAAATTATTTTAGTTCTTATCGTTGCTTTTTTAATTGGAGCTATTGGAGGAGCATTTTTCCTTGATCCAATTTATGATGAGCTGCCTGCAGTGGTAGGTGCTTTTGAAAGAAGCATGCCCAATAATGAAGAGACATTATATTTGGATTTATCATCTTCCGTAAATATTGATGAGTTAAAGGATAATTTGTCTGCTACTGAAGGGTTTAAATCCTTTAATGAAGAATCCATCACGATTCCATTGTGGACGTTTAATGAGAGAGAACATGATTATTTTGAATCTATTGTCGGCAATATAGATTCCCATTATAAAAATTATAATATTACTTCTTCTGAAATTCAAATTACTCTTGAAGAGAATTATACTTCCACTGAAGCTTTAAAATCTTTTTCAGATTGGTATAAATTAGTTTATGGTGGTACATTATCATATGCACAAGTCCATGCGCGTCTTGTGATTGATTCAGCATCATTGGATACATTTGAAAACAATCTACTTGAAAGGGGTATTGTCGCATCCCATATTGAAGGACCAATTCAAGATAGCATTAACAATGTAAATTCAACAATGTTGACAAATACACAATTTACATTGTTATGTGGTGGATTGGGTGTTGTTGTTGCATTACTTGGAATTTACATCGATTCTGTTGTTCCAGCATACAGAAGATTTAGGAAATTCTTAGGAGACAAACGTAAACGGTAATTTCATGAATGTAGCAATATTATTTTCCGGTGGTAAAGATAGTACTATGGCATTATTCAATGCTTTAGAATCGAAAGAAGATGTTAAATATCTTCTTTCTATGAAATCTAGGAATGATGAATCATATATGTTTCATGTTCCCAATATCCATATCACTGATTTATTATCAGAGGCTCTTGATATCCCAATCATTTCAGCTGAAACTGAGGGAGTTAAAGAAGAGGAACTCCAAGATTTAAAAAGAGAGTTTGAAAATCTCAAAAGTTTAGGAGTTGAAGCTATATATACCGGTGCACTTTATTCTGTTTATCAAAAATCTAGAATTGAGAAATTGTGCAGTGAAGTTGGTTTAAAGGCAATATCTCCATATTGGCATGTCGATGAACTAGAATATATGCGAAAAATCGTTTCTTTAGGTTTTAAAATAGTAGTTTGCGGTGTTGCCGCTTGGGGTTTGGATGAATCTTGGTTAGGCAGGATAATTGATGATGAAGCTATTGATGATCTTGTAAAAATCAATGAAAAGTATCAGGTCAACATAGCTTTTGAAGGTGGCGAGGCCGAAACATTAGCAATTGACGGACCTATTTTTAAAAAAAGAATTAAAATTTTAAAAGATAAAAAAGAATGGCATCTTGATAGTGGTGTATATATTATCGAAGATGCAGTTTTAGAAGATAAATAAGCTATAAACCGATTTCATCGAAAAATTCACTAATTTTTTGGGCATGACTTTCTAAGTCGCTTTCATTGACAATTAGTTTATCTGAAAGAGCTATGACATTGCCTATTCCGAAACCTAATTCTGCTTCATCTCTAGCTCTGAATTCATTATAATCAGTCGAATCATCTTCCCTCATTCTAATTTTCAATCTTTCGAATCTTATGGCGGGATTTGCAAAGACTGACAATATGATAAAATTGTCAAAGTTTTCTTTAAACATCTCAACTTCATGATGGCTTCTTATGCCCTCAACAACAATGCTGTTTTCAATTCCTTCATCTTGAAGTTTTTTGATTTTTTTAATAGTTAATTCAGAAACAATATACTGTCCAAATTCAGCTCTTAAATTTTTAGCAGTTTCTTTAGAACCTTCTCCTCTTTTTTTAGCTTCTTCACGTACAATATCGCCCATACTGACAATAATTGCTCCTCTTTCAGTTGCAATTTCAGAAACTAAAGCTTTTCCTGAACCTGGCATACCTGATATTCCCATTACTCTCATTATATTCACTCTTTCATTCTGATTTGTTCCAAGGATTCTTTTAGATTTTCTTCATTATCGAAGTCATTAACTATATCCATTAATACTTTCTTGTCTTGAGTTTTCAAATCTTCAGCTATCTTTGTCATAAATGGTATTGCTCGCACAATGTTGTCCATAATGGAAACATCAGACATTTTTGATGTCCTTGAAAGGGGATTTAAATCAATAGTGATTATATTCTTACCAGCATTTTTCAAAATTTCTGCCCTGTCTCCATCTTCAAGTGGAATTAATATTGTATCTGCTGAGTAAATTCCTGTTTTACTTGCTGTAGCTCTGTTATTCTTTATATCATCAATATACTCAATATCGTCATCGAGTGTTCCAAGGATATTTTTATAGCCGTGATCTTTGTATAATCTTGTGATAATCTTAACTCTCTCGTCAGTTCTGTAGAATAAGTTTATTTCAATTTTAGCTTTTACGGCGTTAGCTAATTCAATTATTTCATCAATAGCTAGTGCAGTAGCATTTCCATTGACTGAAATTACTGGGTTGCTTGATAGAAGCAATGCTGCAACCGCAACATACATTGCTCTTTTTGCAGGATAAGTTGTTTTTTCACCAATCAAGTAGTCAAAAGCCTCTCCTCTGCCATGTGCAATTAATGCTGAATCTGCTAAATAACCTTCCTGTGAAGCTTTAACCATTTTATCTCTTAAAACTAATGATTCATAACGAGGGTGTGATTTTGGTATCATAGTTTAATCTCCTTATTTTAAATCAATATTCATTTGAGCTAAATATCCTAAAAATGTTGTTATTAATAAAGTTATTATTGTCATGGATAAAATATGCATAGGGTAATTTCGAATCATTATGGTGTAGTGTTTTGGTAAAATTAAAAAAACATAATCGCAGATTACATCAATGATGATAAATATTACTCCTACTGTAAAACCTTCAATAACTTCATTTTCTTCAATGTTTCTGATATAAAGTATTCCAAAAAATCCGGTTACAATTATTATAATTATCGGCACTACTATGTTGATATCAGGGAGATTATCGGTAAAAATCGGGTTTAAAATTGATGAAAGCACATATGTTAAAAACCAAATGACTATCCCATATATTATAGCTAATTTAATCTTCATAGTAAAACCTTAAATGTAACTATATTTATTTTTGATTTAAAAATCATATAAATTTTTCTAAGTTGATTAAATGGGATAATTTTTATTTTATTTTAAAAATTTTGAAAAAGAAAGTTTTGGGATGTTAGGTAGTTAGAAAATTTAACTACCTAACAACTTGTTTTAACAAGCTTTTAGAGAAATGAATTTTAAAATTTGGCTGTTTAATCTATCTCTCCGGCTACCTTGTAGCCAATTATATTATTTGAAAGTTACTATATATAAATGTTATTGTATAATTTATAAAAAATCAAGTATACTTTATTAAAAAACTATATATTGCATTAATTAATAAAGTTTAATTGAATGACATATGATTATCAAATGGAAGAATATTTAAGAAATGCATTATCTGGTTCATTACACTCTTCAAATCAATCAGACGATATAAATTATAATGAAAGAAGTCTTTCAGGTTCTTATTTTAGAGATTTAAAAGAAAAATTGCTGATTGAATATGATAATAAATCATTGAATGATGTAATGGATTGTAGGATATCAAAAACTTCTTTTGGAGATGCATTAAAAATTACTACAAAAGAAAAAATTGATTTTTTCATTGAAGATAATGATTTTATGCATCAAATCAATAGCAATCTTAAATTGCTTCCAAGAATTGGCCTAAAAACAGAAAAAAATCTTAAAAATAAAGGTTATGATACTATTGAGTCATTGATGGATCATGATAAATATGGAAATATCGCCACTAAATTTCTAGATGAAATGGAAGGCATGTCTTTTAGGGACATAATGGACTTATTGGATAATAATAGATATTCTAAAAGATGTAGGGATAACCTGATTAAATGCATAAGCTTAACTGATATTGAAAACTTTAAGTTTATGGATATTGAGACCAAAGGGCTTTCCAATGTTCCGATAATATTGATAGGCGTGGCCGAAATTAAAGGAAGCAGCATTGTCGCTTCACAATATTTCCTAAGAAACTACACAGAAGAACCAAATATCATTGAAGCTTACTTATCACATCTTGACGAGGATTCCGTGCACGTTACATTCAATGGCAAAACTTTCGATGTGCCATTCATCAAAAACAGGTGCACACATAATGGAATTGAAGCTAATATGGACTTGCCTCATCTTGATTTAATGTATTTTGCAAAAAACCTCTGGTCAAATTCACTTCCAAATTGCCAACTTCAAACAATAGAACGTGAAATATTTGGAATAAAACGCCAAGGTGATGTTCCGGGCCAATACATTCCAGGTTATTATGATACCTATTTAATAGAAAAAAATATAGGGCCTGTTGTACCTATTATTGAACATAACTGCCAAGATATTATTTCCCTTGCCAGCTTTTTAGAGAAAATGTATGAGGATGTAAATTAAAATGGGTTTATTTGATAGATTTAAAAGCAATGATAAGAAAGAAAAAAAGAATAAAGTTGATTTAGATAATATTAAAATCGATGAAGATCAGCTACAGTTAAAAGAAATAGCCACTACTAATAAGGATAGATATAAAAGAGCAGAAGCGGCTGATAAAATCACAAATCAATTTGTCGCACTTGACATGTCAAAAAATGTTAAAGATAGGGCCATTAGGTTAATTGCAATAAATAAAGTAAAAGATGAGGATTTATTGAGAGATGCCGCCTTGAATTCACAATTTTTTGATGTGAGAAGCTTTGCATGGGAAAGATTAGGGGAAAATAACAAATCAATTGCTGAAATTGTCATCAATACAAAAAGGAATCGGCGTGTAGATGAAATATTTAATATGATAGCTGATGAAGAAACCCTTGAATGGATTGCAATCGAAGCTGAAGATAAAAGATATAGAAATAAATCAGTTGAAAAGATTAATTCTGAAGACGTATTATATGATTTGGTCTTTAAGTCTAATGATAATTCAATTAAAAGGTCAGTCATCTTGAAAGACTCTTTTACAGATGAGGATGTTCTTAAAAAGATAGCTATTGAAGATAAGGATGAGGAAGTAAAAAAAGCCGCAATAAATAAGATAGATAATGAAAACTATCTGGCTGAGATTGCCAAAAGCGAAGACAATGCTAAAGTCAGGTCTTTGATATTTGATAAGATTGACAATTCGGAAATTTTAAAGAATATAGTTTTGAATTCAGATAAATCTGATGTTCGTCTGGATGTGGTATCCAAATTGGATGATGAAGAGCTGCTATCTCATATCGCTTTAAATGATGATGATAAGATTGTCAGGAGCGAAGCAGTCAAGAAAATAACCGATGAAGATACATTGGTCAACATTATTTCATCCGAAAAAGACAGATTTGTTCGCCAAATTGCAGTAAATAACATTAGTAATCCTCAAATACTGACTAAAATTGCCATTGAGGATGATGACCAGTTTGTAAGAAATCACGCAATAAACAATCCTGCCTTAGTTGATGAAAAGGATTTTGAGTATATTGCAATAAATTCTACTGATGAAGAAATTGCTAATATTGCTTTAAGTCATATTACTAGTGAAAAGGCATTTATTGATATATTGAAAAATGCAAAAATTGAATCAGTTAGAAAATCTACTTTAGATAATATCTCAGATTTGGAAACATTGATTAGAATTGTTCTTGCAAATGAAGATGAAGAATTCTCCCTAAGGGCTTTAAATAAAATTAAGGTTGAAAAATGTCTAATGAAAATATATGAACAGGGTATTTCTGAGAATATTTCTGTTCGAGCTATTTCTCTTATTAAGGACCAAACCTATTTGACGGATGTAGTTAAAAATGACAAGTCTTGGAGGGTTCGTGAAGCAGCCACCAAAAAAATAAGAAGTAAAAAGGTATTGAAAGAAATTTCCAATAATGATGAAAATGAATATGTAAGGAATGTGGCTAAAAAGAGAATGAATCTATAAGTAGAATTTTGTTATAAGTGTTTAAATTTTCTTTGATTTAGTAATAACACATGATTTAGAAGTATTATTACTTTTCAAATGTTCTCAATAAAAATTATTATATATTAGATAATATGGAGAGATTCTCTTAATGGTGTATTATATATTTTACACCTATTTTTTATATTACATATTAACAAATTATTAATCATGTTTTGTAAGGAATGTGGAGCGGAGATTCCTGAGGGTGCTAAACATTGTCAAGAATGTGGTGCAAAAGTTACTGCCCCAGTAATTCAATCACAAACAGTAGTCGAAGAGGAATCTTTCTTCAAAAAGAATAAAAAGGTCTTGATTGGATGTTGTGTGGGATTATTTGTAATATTTCTCCTTGTAGCAATATTTAGTTCAAGTGGAGATGTTTCTACTCATAAGGAAGATAATAATTTATCTGAAAGTGATTTTAAAGCACAATGTCAGGATTTAGATTTTAATACTGTAAATAAGAATGCTGATAAATATAAAGGAGAAAAGTATAAAGCCAGTGGAAAGATTATTCAAATTATAGAAGATAATAATGGTGGAAAAATGAGGTTGGCTCTAGATGGTTCATACTCTGATATTGTTTATGTTGCCTATGAGGGCACTAATGATTTCGTTGAAGATGATTATGTCACTGTTTATGGTTATTGTGATGGATCTTATAGTTACACTTCCACAATAGGTGCTTCCATAACTCTTCCAAAAATAGATGCAAAATATATTGAAACGGCTTAATATTTTTTCCTTTTCTTTTATTTTTTTTAGTATCCTCCCCCAAATTTCTAAAAAAATTTTATCAGAACCTATTTTTAGTGAAATTAGATTTTTAGGGAAGTCTTTTTTTAATAATTTGATGTGGGATGGGGCATTGAATCTTTCATCTGTTTCTGCAAGGGCTGTCAGATTCATTAATAGTTCTGTCATTTTATGTCATTCTGTATATTCCAATCGTTTATGAAGGGATAGTTAAAGATGTTTCAAAACTATTGCAGAAAAGACAACAAAGAATAGAAAATGAACGGAATTTAAAAAGGCAAACAAATAAAGATATGATTGCGCATAAAGAGATTGATTTTTCTACAATTAATATGCAAGAATTGGTCAAAGATGTTGCATCAGATTATTTTATAGAGTCTAAGAAAAATTATGACATTTATTTCTGTCCCTTTCATTCAGATAACTCACATAGTGCCGGTTGATATGAAAAAAGATTTTATTGTTCTGCATGTGGCAAATCATGGAATTATTATGACTTCATTTCTGAATTTTATAGTTTAACAGAGCCAAAAGATATTATAATTGAATTAAAAAAACATTTATAAAAAAATATTGTATTGAGTCTTATTAAATAATCTGAGATTATTAATAGCTTCAAAATGGGGAAAATTAAGATTATTTTCCCTTTTTTTCTTTTTGTTTTGTAACTTTATCAAGATTTATAGTCCATCTTTCTTTTCTATCATTACTAAAAAATCCTAATACTTCAATAGCTTTTTCACATACTCTAATAGCATCATCAAATTGTTTATCTTTTTTATAAGTTTGGAATAGAGTATTATACACAGTATTATTGAATGTACCATTTAACATGATTTTCTCTAATATTTTGATTCCTTTTTCTTTTTCTTCACTTTTAAGAAGTGTTTTTGCTTCTTTAATATCATAATAAGTTGTTTTTGCATCAGAGGGTAAGCAATCAAATTTCCATTTTCCAGTATCTAAAAATTGTTCTACATTCTCTAATCTTTCTCTATAATCTATTATATTATTTTTATTAGCTCGGGGATTATCAATGCATCGGTTAATGAATAATTTAAGTGTATCTCTTTCTTTTTCAAACTCGTATTTCATATGATAAAGTGAAGCTAGTCTATTATAAGTGAATGGTGTGTCTGCATTTAACTTCACATTCTTTTCATAGCCTTTAATAGCTTTATCGATTTTTCCTTGTTCTTCAAAATTTTGACCTTTGGTGTTGTTATCTGCCCAAATCCTTATTGATTTGCTATATTTTTTATTTTCTTCTCTTATTATTTTTTCTTCTTTCCAAAGCTCTTCTAATTCCTCAGATGACACTGCTTTTCCATCTATCTCATAAGTTATTTTTATATCCGGAATTTTAGCTTTTCCTCGATTTTTTTTGAATCTGTCAAATAATCCCATAATATCACTTTATTTTTTGATAGGATTGCTCTTTACAATTAAATTTATAAAATTAATATGAAAAAATATTAATAGAGAGCATAAAATTCACACACACTTTCGTATAAATTCATAAGTAGAATTCAGGCTCTTTTCTTTCACTATTTGCTTCTTCAAATGCTGGTTTTTTAGCTTCAAAAGATTCTCCACTAAACTTACGCGCATTTTCAGGACAAATTGAGATGCATGCTGTACATCTGGAGCATAAGTCCAAATCAATGTCTACTGGATCATCATCAGGTATCGCTTTTTCAGGACAAATTGAAATGCAGTCATAGCAGAATACACAAACTGTTTCGTCACAGCTTATTTCAAATGGCAATTGTTTATAGTCCACATATGGTTTGTTTCCAGGTATTTCAGATTCTAGACTTTCGCCGGTTTCTATCTTTTCTTTGCATTTGTCTGCAAATTCATTGATTTTTTCAATATCTGCACTGTCTGGCCTTCCGACTGCAACTCCATCAAAAATTGAATGGTGGCTTATGGTAGATGCTGCCGCAATCACGTTAAAGTTATTTTCTTTTAAAAGATCCACTAATTCAAGCAATGCGTCTGTCACATGTGCATTTCCATAGTTTACAACAGCTATTGCTGATGTGTTGTCTCCTTTTAATTTTGACAATCTGTTTCTTGCGGTTTTTGGAATTCTTCCTGCAAAAACAGGCATTCCGACAATAATTATATCATCAGAGGAAAATTCCTTATCTGAATTAAAATTCAATAAATCATAAGTCTCAATTTCTTTGTTAAAATTACTAGCAATTTGTTCAACAACTTTTTTTGTTGTGCCAGATGGACTAAAATATATTGTTACATTTGACATGCTCTCACCTATTTTAATATTATATTTACAGGTCCTTAATAATTTCGGATATTATTTTTCAATTATTTCCTAATTTGTTATAATCATGTTTAATTTTTATTTTTAATTATTTTCTAATTCTAAACCAATTATCTGATAAGATAATTATTATATTGGTTTTGTTCAATTTTTAAAAAGGTTTAAATAGGTATAAAACAAAATATGTATTAGTGGAAGATATCTTCCGGTCTATATGGAGAGGTGAAAAAGTGAGTAATATTAAAACTGCAATGGTAGGAACACCCTGTCAGATATTAGCAGCTACAAAAATCAATAGATATGAAAACCAAACCGGTGGATCACCTATTGATGTAAAAATCGGTTTATTTTGTATGGAGAATTTTTCTTATTCATATCTTGAAAAATATTTGAAAAGTCAAGGTATTGAATTGTATGAAGTTAAAGAATTCAGAATTGATAAGGGAAGATTTGTTGCCTATCTAATTGACGGTAGTGTATTTTCAATTCCAATTGCAGAAACTGAGCCTTTTACCCGTAAAAATTGCCATATCTGCACTGACTATACTTCTGACGTTTCTGACATCTCTGTAGGTTCAGTTGGTTCTCCTAAAGGTTATTCAACTGTAATCGTTAGATCCAGAAAAGGTCAGCAAATCATTGAAGACGCTATCAATAAAGGTTATATTACAACTGAAGCAATGCCTAAAAAAGGCTTAGCTCTTTTGGAAAAGATAGCCAATCAAAAAATTTCAAGAAACACAAAACGATATAAGAAAAGGGAAGCGGTTGCAAGGCCGGTATTGTCCAAAAGGGCAATAACTGAAGAGGAGTTCATAACTGAATCAAGTCTTTGCCAATTTGAGAATCTGCAAAATGATGTAATAAGTGTCGGGTCATGTGTGCTGTGCGGTGCATGCGAATACGTCTGTCCTAAGGATATAATTCAAATCAATCACAGAAAACCGGTAGCGAAAGGCGAATGTGATGAAGATTGCCATGCATGCTACTTTGCATGTCCTAGAACTTTTGTAAGCGATAAGATATATCCTTCAGACATTGATGAAAAACCTCTTGGAAACTATCTTGAAATTTTCACCGTTAAAGCAAATTCAATCATAGGTCAAGATGGTGGTGTGGTATCAGCTATTTTAGTATACCTGCTTGAAAATGATATAGTTAATCAAGTATCAATCGTTGGCCAAGACAAAGATGCACCTTGGAGACCTCAATCAAAACTCACTTCTTCAGTCCAAGATGTAATTATGGCCGCTGGAACTAAATACAGTACAACCCCTATCGGATTTAAAGCTTTAGAAAAATAGATATGTTTGATAGCATATCTCTCTTTCTTATTTTTTTTAACTAAAATTATTTATTTAAATTTCTACAAACTATTTAACATATTAAATTTATAAAAATAATTTGGTGATACAATGGAATTGATGAGAGAGCTATCTTTAGCACCTGGGGTATCCGGTTCTGAAGAGGAAGTAGCTAAAATTATTACACGTGAATTAGAAGGTGTTGCAGATAAAATCGAAAAAGACAGTATGGGAAACTTGATAGCAACTAAAAAAGGTGAAAAGAAGGCTCCTACTGTAATGCTTGCAGCACACATGGATGAAATTGGATTAATGGTTAGATACATTGATGATAATGGATTTATTAAATTCTCAACAATTGGTGGAATAAACGACCAAATGCTAATGAACCAGACAGTTACCATTCACTCCTCCATTGGAGAAAATGTTATTGGCGTAATAGGTTCAAAACCACCTCATGTAACAACTGCAGAAGAGAAAAACAAAGTCGTTAAAGCGGATGACATGTTTATTGACATTGGTGCAAAAGACAAAGAGGAAGCAGAAAAGATTGTCAGAATTGGAGATAAAATGACTTTCAATTCTTTATTTGTCGAATATCCTAGTAAATTGATTATGGGTAAAGCTTTAGACAATCGTGTAGGTTGTTATGTAATGATGGAAGTTTTAAAAAGAGTAAATACAAAAGCTACTGTCTATGGTGTAGGTACTGTTCAGGAAGAAGTTGGTCTTAAGGGAGCAAAAACAGCATCATTCAAATTAAACCCTGATTTGGCTATTGCACTTGATGTAACTTTATCTGGCGACCATCCTGGAATCAAACCGGAAGAAGCTCCTGTTGTAATGGGTAAAGGTCCAGCTATTATCTTAGCAGATGCAAGCGGAAGGGGTATTTTAACCCAGCAATCTGTTAAAGACATGCTTATTAAAGCAGGAGACGATAATGACATTCCATACCAATTAGAAGTGAGTGATGGCGGAACAACTGATGGAACTGCAATTCACTTGACCCGCGAAGGAATTCCAACAGGTGTTTTATCTGTCCCTACCCGTTACATACACACTCCAGTTAGTGTTTGTAGTATGGAGGATATTGAATCAACAATTCAATTAATCACTGAAGCTATAAACAATTTATAATATTTGTATAAGATGATTAACTATTTCATCTTAAACTTTCTTTTTTTTCATAAACGCATTTAGATTAAAACTAGTTTTCATTCTACTTAATAAATTTTATAAACAATTGTATATAGAGATACATAACAACATAACTATATTATATTGTTTTGAATAATCAATGTAAAACATTCAGCTTAAATTAAAAAAATGGATTTAAAATGATTGGGGTGCAAGTTCATGTTTAAGAAACTAGTTTTAATAATGTTGATATTTTCATTAATGTTAGGTGCTGTTTGTGCAGTAAATGTTGATGCTTTTTTAGGTCCGGATTCTTTATCTAATAGAGGTAATGGTACCTTTGCAGATAGTCAAGGGCATATTCTTCATATTTCTGAAGATACTCCTATAAATCATCAGGCATGGTTTGAAAATGATACAGGTCATATTGTCAAACCTTTTGATTTGGATGATAGGTATTATATGTTCTTTGAAAGTTCAGGCGAGCTTGGTATTTTAGAGGTCATTGAACATAATGGAGATAAATATATTGTGAATTCTTGGTCTAAAAATGGTCCAGATGATTGTTACAATCTTATTTGGAATATGTTTGAGTTTAATAATTTGAATAATTTAACTCCCGAAAATATTTAATTTACAGGGAGTTTTTTTTTAGAGACGGTTTATGTTGATTTATTCAAGATAATTGGCTTTTTTTTAAAATTAGTTTTGATGATAGCTATTTGAATCGATTATCTGATTTTTGTGATTTTGCCTTTTGGTGTTTGGTTTCAAACCATCCGATTTTCAGCTCATCAATCGTATCTTCATATAATTGGGGAACATAGGGTTTGATATCTAAAAGTGGTGTTCCATCTAAAATGTCTACATTTTCAATGAATACTTTATTCCCTTCGACTTTATTTAGTTTAACAACACTCATTCCAATGCGATTTGGTCTTTTTGGAGATCTTGTTGCAAATACTCCATGGTTGGTATTGTCCATGAATGGTTTTACTTCAAGTTTATAACCGTCAACTTTGTGCAATAGATATATCAAATGAATGTGAGAAAAGTCTTTTAAGTCTTTAAGACCATCAACATATTTATCTTTAATTTCTACTGTTCCTTTTATTCCTTTTGCACCAGTTGGTTGAATTGGCATACCTTCAATTTCCTTAAATTCTGTGTGGATTGTACCAATTGATTCCATTTCGATTTTCATACTATTTATTTTCGATTTGTTTTTTAATAAAATTTTCTAATTCCATTTAAAATTTAAATTTTAAAATAGTATGAATTTCGATAAAATTGTAAATTAATTTTGGATATTTATTATAATTTAAATTAAAAGATTTAAAAATATTTTTTAGTGTTATATTAGTTAATTATTTCTTTATAATAAAAAAATAGTTTGTTAAATTTATTTAAAATTTGATTTTTTAATTTTTTTAAATCGATATGAATTATTTTCAGTAATCGTTTTCAATAGTCTTATTTTTGTAAAAAACGAAAAATTTATATATAATTCGACATAATATTTTACTGTCAATAACATATTGATGTGAAAATAATAAACTTAGTTTAAGAAATAAAGTATATGATAAAATTTCAAATGTTGAACTTGATGCTGTAATGGCTAACATTAAAATTGGAGTAAATGAACCTAATGTTATTACTAAAGCTATTGCTAAATAGTCAATAAAAAAATTAGGTTTGTTTGAAGGCGATAATGTTTGCGCAACCATCAAATCAACTGAAGTGATCATAGGAAAATATTTAAATATTTAATAAAATAATATACAATATTAAGGATGTGAAATAAAATGCAATTCAGTGCAAGAAATCAATTAAATGGTAAAATTACAAATGTTGAATTTGGTGCCGTAATGGCTAACATTAAAATCGAAATTTCAGAACCTAATGTTATTACTGCAGTTATTACTAAAGAGTCTGCTGAAAAATTAGGTTTGTCTGAAGGTGATGATGTTACTGCTATTATCAAATCAACTGAAGTAATCATCGGAAAATAAGTTGGGATTTGGGATTAATATCCCATCAATCCTAATAATATTAAAATTATAAATATAACTACTCCTGCTTTTAATAATGTTTTTAGGTTTTTGATTATAGCATAAATTATTAAAAACAGAAGTATGATTCTTAAAATAAATAGTAATGATATCATTATCCTCCAGCAAGAATGGTTTTAGTACCTTCTTCAGATATTTCTTCTTTTTTAAATTCAACTTCATATTTTACAGTTTCAATAACTTCTTTTAATGCATCAAGAGTTTCCCCTCTATGAGCTCCCAAAACTGCAACTAGAAACAACATGTCTCCAGTGTAGAATTCACCAATGTAGTGAACGACGGAAATTTCATGAACGTTATATTTTATTTTCGCGTTTTCAACTATTTTTTCAATTTCTTCTTCGGTTTTCTGTTTATCTGGTGTAGTTAAGATTAACTTTTTTAAGTTCATGTTTTCTTCTTTTCCACGCACTATTCCTTCAAAGGTAAAAATAGCTCCAGAGTAATCAATTTTAGTACTTTTTTTCAATTCTGCAATTAAATCTGCTGTTGTAACTTTGTCTTCTTTTGCTTCTATAACTCTTACAACCATTATATCTCTCCAGTTATTATTATGAAAATATTAATATAAATAACTATTGTTATATCTCACTAATCTCTTTTATAGATAAATTTTTTAACCTTTCAACGCCATTTATTTCATTTATCACATCTGCAGTTGCATTTGGAACTAGTTCCTGCCAATTTTCATCATCAAGAATTCTTCTCCTAACTTCAGTTCCTGATAAGTGCAGACGGTCATAAAGAGGAGGTTGTCTTACTTCAAAACCCTCTTCTGAAAATAGCTGCTTAACAAGAGAATTTCCAGAATAAACAATGGAAAATGGCGGAGTTAACATTTTAACATGTGAAACCCATATCGCATTGAAATTAATATCCTGCATTGGGATGATGTAGTATTTTGAAGAGTCTATGCCCTCTTCAGCTAATGCTTGTGAAATCATGACAATTCTCTCACCGGCTGTAAATGGATCTTTTGCTTCATGACTTAACTGAGCGCTTCCAATGCCAATTATAATTTCATCTACTTCCTCTAAAATCTTTTTGATTACTTGCATATGCCCATTATGAATGGGCTGCAGTCTTCCAATTAAAATTCCACGAGTTTTATTCATGTTATCTCCAATTTAAGGTTTTAATTCATCTAAACATTTAATTAACTTTTGTGCGGTTTGATTTTTTTGTGATAGTGAATCTGTAATTGAAGTTTCCATAAGAAATGTATTGATTCCTTTTTTAGCTATAGGCTTTGTAACCTTTTCAGGACTTGTACCCTCATCAAACTTATAATCGACAAGACCTACATCATTAGTTAACTTAGAAATGTATGAATCAATTTTATCATTTCTATTGGACAAACTGAATATGAAGTTTGAATATTCATAATCAGGATTTATCTCATGGACATCAATTACAATGAATGGTTTATCTTTAGCTATATTTGGAACGATGTATTTATTGGCTAATATTTCACCTGCAGGACGAGTATCATCACGTGATGTTAGATTGTCCTTTGTTTTGACATAATAAATAACATATTTTTTAGTTAGATTCTTACTTCCATCTTCTGACGTAATGTTATATACTGTATTGTTTATAGCATCATGAATTTCATGTTCTCTTGGATGTACTCCTAAAATTAATCCAACGGTTTCATTGGATGACATATTTCCAGCTACAATCTTATAAACTGTACCATTGGCGTTTTTCCCGACAGTTGTAATATTATACGAATTATCGGGGGTGTCCATTATGGAAGTAAAAATAATGGATAAATTGAATATTACAATTATTACTAAAACTGCAAGTAATAATTGATATTGTGTTTTTTTATTCATATTTTGACCTTATTTTTCTAATCAATAGATTTTTTTGTTTTTATTACTTAAAATACTTTTTCGATATACTAAACGTATATTAAAGACTTTTAACTAAAATTATAATATTAAATTAAGGAGTTTTCTTAATGGAAAATAAAAATTTGATTATTATAGCGGTGGCAATCATAGCCATTATTGCAATTGTCGGGGCTGTTTTTGTCTCTGGTGTCTTTAATGGAAGCAAAGATTTAGGTACTACTCCATTTAAAACTGATTTCATGGAAGGGGCTTTTGTTGGAAATGTATCCCTTGTAGACGGTAAGCAAAAGTACATGCACTCATATGAGGACAAGGAACACAAGATAACTTATAATATTTCAACAGTTGACAACTCAACTGCACTTATGGACATATATGAGTTTCAGGGTCTTTCAAAGCCTGAAGAGAGAAACTTCAACGGCAATGATTGGAATATATATTTCACTCAGGGAATCCCTGGAAATAATACTACTGCAAATGAGAATAATACAATGAACATTGTAATCTGCCAATCTCAAGGTGAAAAGCAAGGTTATTTAGTTTATATGATAATGGATCCAAAATCAGATATCAATTCAACATCAAATATCTATGGAAAAGCATATACTGATTATGTCCAACCGTTGCTTGAAAGCATAACCTTGAAAGAAAGTAAAGGTGTCCCAAAAATCAGTCAGGAGCTAGGCATTTCGGATGATGAATTTGCAAAGCAAATGGACCTTCTTTACCAAATTAAAGCAGGAAACACTTCTGCATTAAAGGAGTCAAATAGATGAGGATTACAGTTTTTCATGCAGATGAATGCGATAGGAAGAAATGCACTTCCATTAAAATGGAAAAGCAGGGAAAATGTAGGTTAGTCTATGACATAAATAAGATTCCCGGTGGTGCAATTGTTCTAAATCCATATGCTGAAAAAGCTGTATCATATGAAGACTACAGGCAGGTGCATAGAAGGGGAATTGTAGGTTTGGACTGTTCTTGGAATGAAGTTTCCAAATCTAAAAAATTCTTTTCATTATCCAAATATCACAGGTCACTTCCGTTTTTAATAGCAACTAATCCTGTCAATTATGGAAAACCTTGTATTTTGTCAACAGTTGAGGCTGTTGCCGCTACATTGTACATTACTCGCTTTAAGGATGATGCTCGTGAGCTTATGGATGGCTTTAAATGGGGCCATACCTTTTTGGAGTTGAATCATGATTTGCTTGAAGCCTACAGTGAAGTGGATACTAGTGTTGAAGTTGTCAAAGTTCAAAATGAGTTTTTGGATGAACATGGTATTGATTATAATGAGTAAAAAAACTTTTTTCATAACCAATTCAATAGGGGTTGTTGTTAATACCCTTGTTGAATGTTTTTTTATTTATTAAAAAATTAGATTTTCATTAATTTAGGCTATTTTACTAAACATTTAAATACTATTAATTCAAAATAATTAATTAATAGTTATGTATACCATAACATTTTATTATTATTTATTTTCATGATTATAGGAGGAGTTATTAATGGCAAGATTTGAAGAAGCAGAAAACAGAATGTTTAATGTAAAAATCTGCTTAAAATGTAATGCTCGTAACCCTGCTGGTGCAACTACTTGCAGAAAATGCGGTTACAAAGGTTTAAGATACAAAGCTAAAGAACCAAGAGGATAGATTTATTCTCTTTTCTTAACTATTTTTTTCACTATTTTTTTTAAAAAACAATTAATTTAATATATCATTTTTTATAAATCTTATTTTAGGTATTCTTATGAAAGACGTTGAAAATTATATTAGAGATATATTAAAAACTAGGAAAATACATTTCACTTTAATAGATCCTGATGAACAAACACCTGAGGAAGCTTTAGAAATAGCTACGGCTGCTATTGAAGGTGGAACTGATGGGATTATGATTGGAGGATCTACTGTTAACGGTGATGATGTAGATAACACTTGCAAAATCTTGTCTGAAAACATTGCTGTTCCTGTTATTATTTTCCCTGGAAATACAAGTAGTGTAAGTAAATATGCTGATGCAATCTTTTACATGAGTTATGTCAACTCAAGAAATCCTCACTGGATTAACGGTGCTCAAGCAATAGCCGCACCTGCTGTAAAGGCATCTGGAATGGAAATTTTACCTATGCATTATATGGTTATCTCACCTGGCGGAACTGTTGGTTGGGTTGGAGATGCTAACTTGGTGCCTAGAAACAAGCCAAAAATACCTGCTGTTTATGCAATGTCTGCCGAATTATTTGGAATCAAGTTTTTCTATCTTGAAGCAGGTTCCGGTGCAGAAGAGCCAATTCCGGTTGAAATGATAGCATATTCCAAAAAAGCAGCTCCTAAAAATATTTTAGTCGTTGGCGGTGGAATCCGTGACGGCAAAGCAGCTTATATGGCTGCAAAAGCTGGTGGGGACATTATTGTAACTGGTACAGTTGTAGAAGAAGTCAATGATGTTCAAGCTAAAGTCCAAGAATTGACTGGAGCTATCTTAAAAGCTTCAATGGAGTAGTTTTCAACTGCTCTCACCATACTTTTTTTTATTAATTATTTACATAGTTAGTTAATGTGATATTATGTTAAATTCGTTATATGAAAAAGCCATCGCTAAAAGAGGATTTATCCATGATATTGATTCAGATAGTAATGTTGAATCCCAATTAGAATTTAACTGGTTTGATAGAAATTTTGAAGAAAGTTCTGATGAATTCACTATTGCAGCTGGAGATGGAAGTTTTAATAAGAAGAAATTTCTGACAAGCAATTTCTGTGCAGTAGGTGCTGAATCCATAATTTATGATGGTGAAATTAAAAAAATCGATGACTCAGACATATTTGAAATATCGAATATCTCTTTTTTAGATGAACTTTTAAGCAACTACATGGCCATTTATGAGTTGAAGTGTGCTTTAAGAGCCATTAATGATTATGATGTTGATTATTATATGATTGACGGATCCATTTTAGGGGATTTGCAGAATCCATTTCCACGCGGTGCAAAATTGCCTCCTAAACTAAAAAATAATGAAGATGATGTTCTTTTAAATGAATTTGAAAGAAGATTGGAAATAAGGAAGTTTGGATTGGTGTTTCCAGAAATCAGAGATTCTTTACAATTAATTGAATTGCCAAAACAAGAAAACCTTAACAAAATTGAGGAATATAATCTTCATTTGGCTTCAATTGAAAAGATTATTCTTTTAAAAAAGATTTTAGAGCATAGGAAAAAGATAATCTCAATTTCCAAGACTTCTTCAGACAATGAGCTATTCCATTGGAATATTCCTGATATTGCATTTTTGGACAAGTTTACAAAAAAGCAGGGAATGTCTATAATTAAATATAGGCATGTTAGTCAAAAGGCTTCGTTCCCCTATTTCAAAGACTTTTTTAAGAAGTTAACATTTACAGTATTCTACTTGCGTTTGCAAGACAATAAAAATGTATTGAAAGTGGAATTGCCTTATAAGGCTTCAAAAGAGGAAGTATTTGAGATTATTAAGAAAATCAATGTTTTATCAGTTCAAGGATATCCGTATCTTTTGAATAAGGCGCATAATGATGTGGTGATTACAGACAGAAACATTAAAGAATTATTGAAGATAGCTAAGATTTATGAAACAACAAACAGGGAAGTGATGTCATGGTAGTTGGAATTTGTGTTGGAGAAACCTCACTTACAGAAGTCACATTCATTTCTGATAAAATGCCAAAAGTTGGAGAGTATGTTACTATAGAATATGACGGAAAAAAAGTTTTGGGAATGATTGAAAATCTAATTCGTGGAAATGATGCTTTAAATGTTGATATAAATGATTTTAAGGCAATTCAAAAGATTTCAAAAATAGGTGTTGAAGATAATTATATTCGAGGTAAGGTAAAGATTCTTGGTGATGTTAATGATAATTTGAAATTGCCAAGAACACCAGTACTTCCGGGAACTGAAATCAACCTTGCAGATAAGGATGTTTTGGAAGAAATCTTTAAAGTTAAGAATCCTATAAAGATAGGTACATTAGTCAATCAGAGTGATGTTGATGTCAATGTTGAAGCAAATCCGATTTTATCAAGGCATTTGGCTATTTTGGCAATGACTGGTGCCGGAAAATCAAATACGGTCTCTGTTTTAATCGATCAACTACTTAATTACAGCATCCCCATATTCGTTTTTGATATGCATGGGGAATATGTTGGTGCAGAGTTTCCAAATGGTGAGGTTAATGTAATCAAACCTAAATTAAATCCAAAATATATGTCTTTTAATGAAATCAAGAAATTGGTCAGCATCACTGGCAACGCATTTATTCAAGAGAGGTACTTTAGGGAAGCTTTTTATGATGCTAGCAATAAGATTAGTGAAGGTACCGAAGAAACAGTCAATTTCCT
>JAEIGA010002975.1_pt1 | contig 26708 bp, 28 predicted proteins | sample 9270691 | NCBI WGS metagenome assembly JAEIGA01 (sample SAMN17057246, study PRJNA624740) | gut metagenome | biome: biome; isolation source: fecal sample | host: Bos grunniens | place: China: Xizang | collected 2019 | reverse complement strand
TTAGAGTCACCACCCTCTGAAGTTGCAGTCACATATGCATTTCCGGCCAATGTAACGACAGTTTCATCCTGTGCAACCGACGATACTACCGGCAACAATGCCACAACCAAAAACAACCATTGAATTCTTTTTTTCATATAAGCACCTATTTAAAACTATTATTTTATTCAACTTTGGTATCGCCCATCCACCTGCCATAGCTGATACGGCGGTCGGCCTTCACAAGCATACCATAACCGTCGCGATAGCCATCACGGTAGTTTCCATACCACAAATCACCGTTGGCCGACAGGTAAATGCCATATCCGTGACGACGCCCGTTGTAGAACTCTCCCAGATAGATGTCACCGTTCTTGCAGACCTCTTTCCTGAATGTATATGGCGAAGGCTCACCCTCGGGCGATGCGACAAGAGGATAAGCCAACGGCATATCTCCCTCCACTGTATGCCAACGAATTATATCACCTGTCGCGATATTATACATCACATAGCGTTCGTCACTGCCGACCCTGGCCACATTACCGCTAAGAAGCAGACCGAACAGCAGTTTGCCGTTACGATACTGGCCATAGGACTTGGCGCCCGACGAAGAGACAAAAAGCCCCCATCCATAGAACTTGTAATCAATGAGTGTTCCAATGTATTCACCGGCGGCACTGGAAATGCGGGCAGTCTGCGACTGAGCCTTCACATAGTCGCAAAAAACAGCCTGGAGGGGGTCACACATCTCGTCATACAGTTTCACCTTGTCCTGTGCCATAACCGGCATGGCAAAAAGGAACAGAATAACAAAAAGTCTATTTTTCATTCTTGTACATTTTATTTTCGTGGATGAATGCAGCAACAGCCGACGGAACAAGACCAGCAATATCCTCACCCGCAGCAACAGCAGCACGAACATCTGTAGAACTGATGTCATACAATTCTGCAGGCAGCCACCGCACGCCCTGCGGCAACTTCGGTTCAGCCTCATCGCCACGAGGATAGACAATTATATTGTGACGGGCCAGGATTTCGTCGCCTCTATACCAACGGTCGAACTTTTCCCAGTTGTCGGCTCCGATAAGCAAAGAGAACTCTTTCTCGGGATACGCTGCGGAGAGCGCTGTAAGTGTGTTCAAAGTATAAGACGGGCGCGACAGACTGAATTCAAAATCACAAGCCACCATTCCCGGCTTGTCCTGAACCGCCAGTTGCACCATCCGGAGGCGCAATTGCTCGTCGCTCAACGCGCAGCCCTGTTTATGCGGATTCTGCGGAGTGACCATAAGCCACACCTCATCTGCAAGACCACACGACAAAACCTCGCCGGCAAGGGCAAGATGACCATAATGTATGGGGTCGAAACTGCCGCCGAATACAGCAACCCTGGTTCTATTATTCATTAAGAAATTTCTCGACAATTGTCATCAGATTCCGCTTTGCCTCATCAAGATTGTCATTCACGATTACCCTATCGGCAAACTTTGAGAATGTCATCTCGTACTCGGCCTTGCTGACACGCTTTTCAATCTCCTCCATTGATGTATCTCCACGGCCTATGAGGCGTTCTCTCAGCACATCGACCGAAGGTGCCTGGACAAATATGAAAAGTGCACGCTCACCATAGTATTTCTTAAGGCTGCAACCACCCTTGACATCAACGTCAAAAAGAATGTTCTGCACCTCTAACTGATGCTCTACCTGCGACTTGAGTGTACCATAGAAGCGACCCGGATAGACCTCTTCGTACTCTACAAACTCATCGGCAGCAATGCGCGCACGGAATTCGTCGGGTGTGAAGAAATAGTAGTCCACACCATGCTTTTCTTCGCCACGCGGCGGACGACTGGTCGCCGATACCGAAAAACCGAAAGAGGAATCCTGCTCCATCAAAAAATGCACCAATGTCGACTTGCCGGAACCCGACGGTGCCGAAAAAATAACGACTTTTCCCTTTTTCATATCCTGGAAGTTATTTTGGATTTGTTTACATCACATTGAGCACCTGCTCCTTTATCTGCTCCAGCTCATCTTTCATGCGCACAACAATCTTCTGCATTTCAGCATGGTTGCTCTTGCTGCCAAGAGTATTGATTTCGCGTCCCATTTCCTGGGCAATAAAGCCCAGTTTCTTGCCCTGTCCACGCTCTTCATCCATGGTAGAAAGGAAGTATTGCAGATGGTTGGCAAGACGCTGTTTTTCCTCGTTTACATCGAGCTTTTCTATGTAGAAAATAAGTTCCTGTTCAAGACGGTTACGGTCATAATCGACACCAACAGCATTGGCAAGAGCCTCTTCAATGCGCGCACGGATTTTCTCGACGCGTTCCTTCTCGAACGGTTCAACCGAAGCAAGCAAATGCGATATGTTTGAAATCTTACTATTGAACTTTGCAGCAAGAGCCTCGCCCTCCTGTTTGCGAAAAGCCATCAAATCGGCAATTGCAGACTTTATACCCTCGAGCACCACAGCCCACTCCTCGTCCGTCACTTCATAAATCTCCTTGCGTGCGATGACCTCGGGCATCTTCAGCAGCACCTCGAAAAGATTGTCGGGCAATGCGACACCACTATTCTTGGAAATTTCGGTCATCTGCTCAACATATCCCTGCATCACAGCGCCATTGATTGAAGGCGTATCGGCCTTTTCACTCTGCTCAACCCACAATGCAAAATCCACCTTTCCGCGTTCAAGTTCTGCAGTTATCAGTGAACGGATTTCCATCTCGCGCCCCTTGAACTGCGCAGCTATGCGGGTTGAAAGATCCATCGCCTTACCGTTCAGCGAACGTATCTCGACACAAATTTTTCTATCGTTAAAAATGGTTACTGACTTTCCGTAACCTGTCATTGAATATATCATAAATCCTTTTTTATTGCGGCACCATCACGCAGTGTGTGCCCAATTTGTTTCTAATTTGGCAAATTTAGTCAAATATTCGGAATAGAATGCCGTCACGGAACTGTTTTTTGATGCCACGCTATAAATATTATTAAAAAATATTATTTATTGGTTATTATTGCAATTAATTTGTATTTTTGCGTCTAATTACCCTAGACCGCACTTGCGGTAACAAATAAACCTTTGAAACCATGACAACAATAATACTGCACATTGAGGCTTCGTCGGGCATCTGCTCTGTCGCTTTGAGCCAGGATGGCCATGTTTTTTTCGAGAGAGTGAACCGCGAAGAGATGTCGCACGCCAAGGTTCTTGCACCATTTGTCGAGGAGGCTCTCCAGACTGCCGATGAGCAGGGTGCAAAGATAAACGCCGTTGCACTCAGTTGCGGCCCGGGTTCATACACCAGCCTACGCATTGCATCGTCAACAGCAAAGGGTGTGTGCTACGGACGAAACATTCCGCTCATTGCAATACCCACAACAGCAGTCATGAGCGTACCGGTACTGTTCCGCGATGACATAGACGAGAACGCACTGCTGTGCCCAATGATTGACGCACGACGCAACGAGGTATACGCAACGGTGTATGACCGCGCACTCAATGTAATCAAGCCCACACACGCCGAGGTGGTGACCGAAGAGAGCTACAAGGAACTGCTCGACAAGCAACCCGTATATTTCTTTGGCAATGGCGCCGGGAAGTGCAGCAAGATCATCAATCACCCCAACGCCCGTTTCTTGAGCGAGCATTGCCACGCTTTGGCAAAGAGCATGATGCCGCTTGCCGAGAAGGCCTGGTTCGAGGAGAAGTTCGAGGACATCGCCTATTTCGAGCCGTTCTACCTGAAGAACTTCATCGCCACCAAGCCAAAGGAACTTTTGTAAAACAATTAAAAGCATACCGCTATGATGGAATACAACACCAGACAAAAGAGATTGCCACTCCCCGAGTATGGCCGCTCTGTGCAGAAGATGGTTGACCATGCGCTGACCATTGAAGACAGGGGCGAGCGTCAGAAATGCGCGGAGACAATTATAGACATCATGAGGAGCATGTTCCCGAACCTGCCCGACCAGGAACGCAAGCTATGGGACCACCTGGCGATAATGTCCGAATTCAAGCTCGACATCGACTACCCATGCGAGGTTATCAAACCGGAGGAATTCCATGTCGCGCCACAGCGGGTACCATATCGCGACGGCGAGATAAAGAACAGACATTATGGACGCATTGTCGAAGGCATGATCGCCCACGCGCTGACACTTGAGGATGGCGAAGAGAAAGAGTGCTTTGTGGAGCTGATTCTCATCCAGATGAAAAAGAACTACATTGCCTGGAACAAGGATGGTGTGGACGACAAGAGAATCATCGAGGACCTGAGACTCTACACCAGAGGTGCCATTGACATAGCAGACAGGGAGATAAGGACCACACCTGGCAACAACAGCGCACAGCGCCACCACCAGAACAACGGCAAACGCAACAACAACGGCAAAAAGCCATTCAAGAGAAAATTTTAAGAACCATTCAACGACATAGACTATGGCTTCATTCATTATAGAAGGCGGACACAAACTGCACGGCGAGATTACGCCACAGGGAGCAAAGAACGAGGTTTTGCAAGAAATTTGCGCAACCCTGCTCACAAGCGAGAAGGTAACTATCGAGAACATCCCCGACATTGCCGATGTGAACAACCTGATAAACCAGCTCATCAATATGGGCGTATCGGTAACACGCAACGGCGTCGGCTGTTTCACATTCCAGGCCGACAACATCAACCTCGACTACATTGAGAGCGAAGAGTACATCAACGGCTGCGCGAGACTCAGGGGTTCCGTAATGTTCATCGGTCCACTCCTCGGCAGATTCGGCAAAGCAACAATGTCGGAGCCCGGAGGCGACAAGATCGGACGCCGCCGACTCGACACACACATCATTGGTCTGCAGAAACTGGGTGCAAAATTCTCCTTTGACACAGAGAAGAGAGTATACCACATGAGCGCCGAGAAGCTAAAAGGCTGTTCAATGCTGCTTGACGAGGCTTCGGTAACAGGTACCGCCAACATAATCATGGCAGCAGTGCTTGCCGAAGGCAAGACAACCATATACAACGCAGCCTGCGAGCCATACATACAGCAGTTGTGCCGTATGCTCAACAAGATGGGCGCAAAGATTTCGGGCATTGCCAGCAACCTCATCACCATTGAGGGTGTGGATTCACTTGGCGGATGCACCCACCGTGCCTTGCCCGACATGATTGAGGTGGGCAGCTTCATAGGTATGGCTGCCATGACACAGAGCGAGCTGACAATCAAGAATGTTTCGTTCGAGAACCTTGGAATCATCCCCGAGAGTTTCCGCCGCCTTGGCATCAAGTTCGAGCAGAAAGGTGACGATATATACATCCCTGCACAGGAGCACTATGAGATTGACTCGTTCATCGACGGTTCTATCATGAACATAAGCGATGCCCCATGGCCAGGTCTCACCCCCGACCTCCTGAGCGTGCTGCTTGTAACAGCCATCCAGGCCAAGGGAAGTGTACTCATACACCAGAAGATGTTCGAGAGCCGTCTGTTCTTCGTGGACAAACTCATTGACATGGGTGCACAGATTATCCTTTGCGACCCCCACCGTGCCGTGGTTATCGGACATGACAGACGCTTCACTCTGAAACCACGCGCCATGAGCTCACCCGACATCAGGGCCGGTATCGCCCTTCTCATTGCAGCGATGAGCGCCGATGGTGTCAGCCGCATAGACAACATCGAACAGATTGACCGCGGTTACCAGAACCTTGAAGAGAGACTTAACCAGATTGGAGCAAAGATAACACGATCATAAGAGACGATAAGACATGCTCAAGAAAGAGGATTTCGTATATTTCGGCAAGTTCCTTAAACCCCATGGAACAAAGGGAGAGATAGGACTGCAGGGTGATACCTTCGCACTTGGCGACGGCTGCGACTTCGTAGCCTGTGACATTGACGGCATATTGGTACCTTTCTTCTTTGAGTCGGTGCGTCCAAAGAACGGAGACACCCTCATTGCAAAGATGGAAAGGATGGAAAGTGCCGATGAGGTGCGCTATCTCACCAACCGCGATGCATTCATTCCACGCAAGTGGGTCGAGGAGAGCGACGAGGTCTCATTGGGCTATTTCATCGGGTTCACGGCTACAGACAAGAGCCTGGGACACATCGGCGAGATAGTGGAGATTGACGACAGCACCATCAACACGCTCTTTGTCGTGGAAAAGGACGGCGAAGAGATTCTGATTCCTGCACAGGAAGAGTTCATCGCCGACATTGACCATGACGGACAGACAATAATATTCGACCTTCCACAAGGGCTTGTTTCGCTTTAAAACATTTGTCACATGAACATGAAAAAGAGAGGTTTCGGCAGCAGGCTGTTGCGCAAATACCGCCTGACAATACACAACGAGAACAAACTGAAAAATGTACTCGGTTTCTACATCTCACCACTTTGGGTGATAATATCACTTGCACTGTCATTCCTGCTTGTTGCAGGCATACTGTATCTTGTAGTGGTGTTCACGCCTGTGGGCAAACAGTTTCTCTCGAAACAGGCAATCGAGAATACAAATGGGGAAAATATCAGCAATGACCTGATAGGATGCAACCTGCGTGTCGACTCATTGTTGCACGAGGTAAAGAAACAAGAACTTTACCTTTCGAACATCCGCGCCATCATCAATGACGAGATCACCATTGATTCGCTCGAGAGCACATTCATCTCCATGTCACAGGACAGCATCGACATTGAGAGCAGCGAACTCGAGATACAGTTTGTCAAGGAGTGGGAGGAACGCGAGAAATACAACCTCACATCACAGGCAGCAAGTGTGGCTGCACTGCAGGAGCTGAACCTTTTCCGTCCGACCAAAGGCGAGATTATAAGAAGGTTCGACCCCGCAGACGGCCATTTCGGAGTGGACATTGACGAGATTGCCGGAGAAAACATCGTCTCAATCCATGACGGAGTCGTCGTGTTCAGCGACTTCAGCGCAAATGACGGATTCACCATCGTCATACAGCACCGCGAAAATCTCATTTCTATTTACCGCAACTGCTACCGCCTGTTGAAACAGGTTGGCGACAAGGTCTATGGAGGCGAGATCATCGGTACATTAAGCGACGGAAGCGGTGAAGGCAGAAAAGACAAGAAATTCCTTCATCTGGAGTTGTGGCACAGGAGCAAGCCTATCGACCCCAACATTTACATAGCATTCTAACAGGGCTGACAATGATGAACGAGATAAAGAAAAGGACAATTGCCATATTGGGCTCTACGGGTTCAATTGGCACACAGACATTACAGGTCGTAGAGGAACACCCTGACAAGTTCGAGGTATATGCAATAACAGCGAACACCCGTGTTGAGGAGCTCATACAGCAGGCACGCAAATTCATGCCCGAGGCTGTTGTAATTGCCGACGAGAGCAAATACCAGCAACTGAAAGAGGCGCTTGACGACCTGCCGATCAAGGTCTACGGTGGCTACGAAGCCATCTGCCAGATTGTAGAATCAAAGCCCATAGACATTGTGGTTACAGCAATGGTCGGTTTCTCGGGTCTGCGTCCCACCATCAACGCCATAAAGGCAGGCAAGGCCATTGCCCTTGCCAACAAGGAGACAATGGTTGTTGCCGGTGAGATGATAAATGAGCTGGCAATGAAACACCAGACACCAATTTTACCGGTAGATTCGGAGCACTCGGCAATCTTCCAGTGCCTTGCCGGCGAAATGCACAATAAGGTCGAGAAACTCATACTCACGGCATCAGGTGGTCCATTCCGTACCTTCACCAAGGAACAGCTCGAGCATGTGACACGCCAGCAGGCGCTCAAACACCCCAACTGGAGCATGGGAGCGAAGATTACCATTGATTCAGCCTCAATGATGAACAAAGGCTTCGAGGTCATGGAGGCCAAATGGCTGTTCGGCGTGGGAGCCGAGGATATTGAGGTGGTAGTACACCCACAGTCTGTAATCCACTCAATGGTACAGTTTGCCGACGGAGCAATCAAGGCACAGTTGGGAACCCCCGACATGCGATTGCCAATCATGTACGCACTCACCTACCCCACACGCCTGTCGTCATCGTTCGAGCGCATAGATTGGAACACGCTCAAGGAACTTACTTTCGAGAAGCCGAACCTCGACTTGTTCCCCAACCTGCGCCACGCATATACCGCACTTGCCCAGGGTGGCAACATCCCATGCGTTGTAAATGCAGCAAACGAGATTTGCGTTGCAGCATTCCTTGAAGAGCGTATAAAGTTCACCGACATGCCCAAACTGATTGAGCGCGCAATGGAAAAGGCTACATATATACTTAAACCAACGCTCGAAGACTATCTTGAAACGGACAAGGAGATAAGAGAGATGGTCAAGGCATGGATTTAACCAGAAACAGAAATAAAAAATAACTAAATACACTATGGAAATATTTTTGGTACGCGCACTGCAGCTCATACTTGCATTGAGTCTGTTGGTGCTTATTCACGAGTTCGGTCACTTTCTTTTCGCAAGAATCTTCAAGGTTCGCGTGGAGAAATTCTACCTTTTCTTCGACTGGAAGTTCTCGCTTTTTAAATGGAAGCCAAAGAAAAGTGACACTGAATATGGCATAGGCTGGATTCCCCTTGGCGGATATTGCAAAATCTCGGGCATGATTGACGAATCCATGGATACCGAGCAGATGAAACAGCCTGCACAACCATGGGAATACCGTTCAAAACCGGCATGGCAGCGCCTGCTCATTATTGTGGGTGGTGTAATGTTCAACCTTATACTCGCGCTGTTCCTCTACTCAATGGTTCTTTTCACATGGGGAGAGGACTACATCGACACACACAAGATGGACAATGGCTTCGCCTTTAGCGAGAAAGCCAAGAATATCGGTTTCCAGGATGGAGACAAAATACTGAAGATGGACGGCGAAGAGGTACACGAACTCTATTTTGACGAGTTCCGGATGTATGACAAGATCAGGGCAATGAACCTGTTCCGCGGTCTTTGTGAGGCAAAGAAAGTCACAGTAATGCGTGATGGCAAGGAGATGGATATCGAGATGCCGGAATCGCTCGACCTGATGAACATCAACAAGCCTACAAACTTCCTCTCAATAAGAAGACGCCCTGTCGTGGACGGCATTGACAGCACCAATGTCACAGCATTGAACGCCGGCATCCAGGTTAATGACCGTATCGTGTCCATTGACGGCCAGGAGATAAGCTCTTGGGGCGACATTAAGCCCATAATGGACAACCTGAAAAAGGTGAAGAAGGCAACCATTACAATTGAGGTTGAGCGTGGCAATGAAATCAGGTCATTGGAAGCAACGGCCGACTCCACATACAGACTTGGCATCATCAACTATGGCAACAACTACCCGGTTGAGCACATCTCATATTCATTCTTTGAGTCATTCCCTGCAGGTGTAAGTTATGCAATGGACGCCCTGCGCGGTTATGTAGGTGACTTCAAGTATGTATTCACATCAGAGGGTTCAAAATCGGTAGGTATGTTCGGTTCAATAGGCAGCATGTTCCCGGCACTGTGGAACTGGCACGAGTTCTGGCTCATGACAGCATTCCTCTCCATCGTCTTGGCATTCATGAACATCCTGCCCATCCCTGCACTCGATGGCGGACACGCTCTATTCCTCATTTACGAGATGATTACAGGTAAACAGCCCAGTGACAAGTTCATGGAACGCGCCCAGATGGTGGGACTGCTCATTATCCTTGGACTGTTCGTGTTGGCAACATACAATGACTTGATGAGATTCGTATTCTAAAAGATTCTAAAATGGTAAAAAGAATATTATACATAACAGCTATTATTGCCATTGCATCCTGCAGCACGACAAAAAACAAGATGAACGCTACCACATTGGAAAGTGGAAGCGGCATCGGCTGTGAGGCTGTGAGCAGCACTGCAACGGCAGAAACAGCGAACTCATTCTGGGGCAAACTGCTTGGCGAAGCGTGCAGGGAGATGAACCAGGAGAACATATGCCTGTCGCCAATGAGTGCTCAGTTTGCCATGGCCATGGTTGCAAGTGGCGCCGAGGGCAAAACGAAGAAGGAGATTTGCGACGCAATGCAACTTGGCGACAGCGCCAACATTAACAGTCGCAGACTGCTGGATGACATTGCAACAAAGACCGTCTGGAACGAGCACGGCGATGTCAGGATTGCAAATTCAATCTGGATTAAGGAAGGTTTTGATGTAAAGCAAGAATTCATAGACACGAACAAGGAGTTTTTTGATGCACTTGTTGAAAGTGCCGAGTTCAACCAAGAAACAGTCAAGCGTGTCAATGACTGGTGTAACGAGAACACCAATGGCAAAATCCCTACAATCATCGACCGTTTCACAGACAGCGACAGGATGCTCCTTATCAACGCACTCTACCTGAAGGCAGCATGGAGCAAACCATTCAGAGAGGAAAATACAACAAAACAGATTTTCACCACGGAAAAAGGTGAGGAGATTGAAGTCCCCACCATGGCGATACGCTCCAACGAGCCGTTCTATAGTGACGACATGGTATCCATGGTATCAAAGAGATTGCAGGGTGGATACTCCATGCTCTTCATCTTGCCCGGCGAAGGTGTAAAATGCGATGAAGCAGCCGAATATGTAGCGAAGGATTTTGACACACTCCTCAAGAACATGGAGGTATGCAATGTATTCCTTTCATTACCCAAGTTCACAACCGATTTCAGTGTAAGCCTTAAACCAATCCTTGCGAACCTTGGCATCACCAGGGCATTCGGCAGCAAGGCACAGTTCGGTGGCATATCGGACGAGGCGCTCTTCATCAGCGATGTTGTACAAAAGACCTACATCAATGTAAACGAAAAGGGAACAGAGGCCGCAGCGGTAACAGTAGCGGTAGCCGGCGCACTCTCCATGAGACCACCAAAGACCGAAGTAATCACCTTTGACCGTCCGTTCATATATGCAATTGTCAAGGACAACGGCAACCATGTACTGTTTGCCGGCAAGGTGGGCAACCCTATAAAAAAGTAATCAAAAAAAAGCATTGACAATATGAAACGAATTTTAGGAACACTGCTTTTGTTGCTCTTTACAGCAACAGGTTTCGCACAACCAAAGTATATTTTCTATTTCATTGGTGACGGCATGGGGCCTTCTCATGTCCTTGCCACAGAGCTATACCTTGGCGAATTGCAGGGGATGATAGGCCGTCCACAGAAAATGGTATTCACACAATTCCCCGAGAGTGCCTTTGTAACCACCTTCTCGGCAAGCAACGGAGTGACAGACTCTGCAGCATCGGGCACAGCACTCTCAACCGGCAGCAAGACAAGCAACGGCCGTATTGGCACTGATGCCGACGGCAACAATGTCTACAGCGTAGCCCGGGTAGCCAAGAATGCAGGCTTGGCCGTGGGTATTGCCACCACCGTTTGCATAAACCATGCCACCCCATCGGCATTCTATGCCCACAGTGCAAGCCGTCACTATTATAACGAGATTGCACAATGGATGCTCGAGGCCGACTATGATTTCTACGCCGGCGGCGATGCAAAATGCACAACCGAGCAGCGCAATGACCTGTATGCAAGAGCCGAAAAGCAAGGCTATACGATTGCACGCGGATATGACGACTACAAGGCAAAAGCCGGGAAGGCCGAGAAGATGATGCTCTACCAGAAGGGTGTTGCCGAGGAGGTTCCTTATGCAATTGACCGCACATCCGAAGACATCACCCTTGCGCAGATAACCAAGGCCGGAATAGATTTCTTGAGCAAGAAGAACGATGATGGCTTCTTCCTGATGGTTGAGGGCGGAAAGATTGACTATGCATCGCACAGGGACGATGCAGCCACATTGATTCACGAGATGCTCGATTTCAACGCAGCCATCGAGGAAGCATACGAATTCTACAAGAATCACAAGGATGAGACCCTCATCATCGTTACAGCCGACCACGAGACCGGCGGTATTGTACTTGGCTACACCGGAGACTACAAGCTGAACCTGAAGGTACTTGAGTCGCAGAAGGTGAGCGTTGATAACCTTGCATCCATGCTTGAGGGTCTCAAGGAAACCACATGGGGCAAAGTCACTGAAATGGTAAAGGAGAATGTGGGAGTTGAGCCACGCGGCAACCACAATGCCCAGGAAAGCGTTGCCATGACCCACGACCTTGCCAACAGGATTGCCTATGATGCCATCTATGACCTTAACCGCAAGGCACTCATTTCATGGGCAAGCGGCAACCACTCGGGCACATTCGTTCCCCTGTTTGCCATTGGCGAGGGAGCCGACAGGTTCAATGGTGTCATCGACAACACTGACATTCCATTGACAATTATGGATCTCTTGGGTACAGACATTGCATTGGAAGGCAAGTTCTGCGGTAAGAAGAAGTAACTTGAAGAAGAGTTATAATGATAAAATGAGGTCGGGTCTTTTTTTGACCCGACCTCAATCTTTTTGCAACAAGCAATCTTTAGAATTCTGGAGTTCCCTTGAGTTGCTCTGCCCTATTTGCTGCTGCAGCTTCAAACTCTGCCATTACTTGCTCGATTTTCTCCTCATAAGCAGCTATCTGCTCTTCTGTCAAAGTGTTTTCAAGTGCCTTAATCTCTACTTCATGCTTCTCCGCATACTTCATAACCTCACTATAGCACTGCTGCATAACATTCATCAACTCATCAAAAGTTTCTGTCGCATTGATTTTATTTATATACCCCTTAACCAATATAATCATCTGATCAACGACATTACCTTCTGCACCATCAAGACGGAAATTAACCGGTAATGTAAACTTTACGCGCACAGGCTTACCAGACTGATATCCCGGTTTCCATGCTGGCATTATCTCAACAAGGCGTACAGCTTCCTTGTCAAGATAAACATCACCTGAAGACTTGACAACCTCAGCATCCTGGATAGAACCATCTGAATGGACTGTAAATCTCACGATTACTCTACCTTGTGAACCGTTATCACGTGAAATTCGGGGATACTTTATATTATTACTCAAAAACTTCATCAAAGCCTTCATACCACCGGGGAACTCGGGCTGTTCCTCGACAACATCAAAAAGCTCATCCTCCTCAATCTCTTCTTCAACTAATATATAGTCTCCAAGGTCCTCTACTTCAGCCCAATCATTCATGTCTTGAGCTATGGTATCTATCTTTTCCTGTGATTGTTGCAGAAGTTCACTTTCTTCAGCACCCAAAGACTGATTGAAATATCTCTCGCACACCTCATCGAAATCATCAAAAGCAGCATCAAATCTATCCTCACAAGCCTCGATATAAGCATAAGCCTTTGCAAATGCATCTTCACATGCTTCATCAAAATCCATATATACCTGCTCAAGTATCTCATCATAAGCAGCGCTCTGCTCTTCAGTCAAAGCGTCCTCTATTTTCACAATCTCCTCTTTATACATCTCGGCAAACTCCATCATCTCATTGTAGAACAGTTCGGGAAGTTTCATCAATTCGTCAATCGTCTCGGTTGCATTGATTTTCTCTGTATAGTTCTTAATCAAAGTTATTAACCTGTCAATAACATTCGCCTGAGCAACATCAAGACGGAAAGTAACCGGTAATGCAAATCTCACTCGTACAGGTTTACCTTCTCGGCGACCCGGTATCCACTTTGGCATCATCCCAACAACGCGGATAGCTTCGTTGTCAAGATGAATATCACCTGAAGACCTGGCAACCTCAACATCCTGGATAGAACCGTCGGAGTTGACTGTAAATCTTACGATTACTCTACCATGTGAGCCATTATCAAGTGAAATTTGGGGGTACTTGATATTCTCACTCAAAAAATCCATCAAAGCTGTCATACCACCGGGAAACTCGGGCTGTTCCTCGGCTACATCAAAAATCAATTCCTCCTCAACCTCTTCTTCTACCAATTCGCAATCCGCCAGAAGCTGCTCTACCCTCTGCGCACAGGCAGTCTCAAACTCTGCCAACGCTTGTCCGAGTTTTTCATCATAAGCAGCCATCTGCTCTTCTGTCAAAGTAGCCGCAAATGCTATAATCTCCTCTTCAAACATCTCGGCGAACTCCACCATCTCATTGCTGCACTGCTCAGCAACCTTTATATACTCGTCAATAACCTCAGTTGCATTGATTTTATCTGTACTGTTCTTGACAAAAGCGATAAACTTGTCAACGACATTCTCAGAAACTGTTGCAGTCACATTGCCCCCGACTACAACATCCTGTGCAACAACAGCTGTACCGGACATCATGAACACAGCAATTGCAGCCATCAAAAATCTTTTCATAATCCTGTATTTAAAATTTCAACATAATCGTTAGAATGTTACATCGCAAATGTATGCAATTTAGCTTATAATGCAAAACCTCTGACATTAAAAAGAGGGTGACCAGGTCACCCTCTTATTGTTGAGGTTCGAATAAAAAGAGCTATTTTCAGGCTTGCGAAGACTCCAAAATACCGCAGTTTACTTGATTTTGAAGACAAGCGTAACGACAAAAGAGCCTTTTTAGTCAACCTCTTTTTTACAGGTATTCTTTAGTACTCGCTGTTTTCCATGAATTGCTCGGCCTTCTTTGTTGCCGCAGCCTGAAACTCTGTCATTACCTGCTCAAGTTTCTCCTCATAAGCAGCCTTCTGTTCTTCTGTCAGTTGCTCCTCAAGTGCCTGCCCCTCCTCTTCATGCTGCTCCAGGAACTCTGTTATCTCATTGTAGCACTGTTCTGAGAGTTTCACCAACTCATCAACAGACTCTGCTTCATTGATTTCATCTGTATATTCCTCAATCATAGCTATCAACTCGTCAATAACATTCTCATCATCATCCCCCAGACGGAAATTAACCGGTAAGACAAATTTCACTCGTACAGGTTTACCTTCTTCGCGACCCGGTATCCACTTTGGCATCATCCCAACAACGCGGACAGCCTCCTTGTCAAGATAAATATCACCAGAGGACTCGGCAACCTCAACATCCTGGATAGAACCGTCGGAGTTGACTATAAATCTTACGATTACTCTGCCCTGTGAGCCATTATCACGCGAAATTCGGGGATACTTCATATTCTCACGCAAAAAATCCATCAAAGCCTGCATACCACCGGGGAACTCCGGTTGCTCATCGAGTACATCAAGAATCTGTTTCTCATCAACCTCTTCTTCAATAAATTCATAGTCTCCAAGAACCTCAACATCGGCATAGTCACTCATATCCTTAACAGATACATTTGTTTCATCCGATGATGAAAGAGGTGGTGGTGGCGCTATTCTCTTATCAATTACCAGGGGTTCAGGTGTGAGTTCATCGACTTTCTTCTCAAATGTCGCCTCAAGTTCAGCCATCGCAGTCTCTAATTTTTCAGTATAGACGATTTGCTGCTGCTCTGTCAAAACAGCCGCAAGCGCCATAATCTCCTCTTCATACTTCTCAGAGAACTCATCCACCGCATTGGTAAACTGCTCTGCAACCACCTCCAACTCTTCAAGAGTTTCGGCTGCATCGGCTTTCTTTGCGTAGTTCTTCAGCAACGCAACCATCCAGTCAACGACATCGCCCTCCTGCACCATTGTTGCATTATTGTCAACTTCAACAACATCCTGTGCAACAACAGCTGTACCGGACATCATGAACACAGCAATTGCAGCCATCAAAAACTTTTTCATAATCTTATATTAAAAAATTCAACATAATCATTAGAATGTCACATCGCAAATGTAGGCATATTTTGCTTATATTGCAAAATATATGACACTATAGTTACTTAAAGATGAACCCCAAAAGTCAAATACTTTTGGGGCACAGTCAAGTTATTTTCTTTTCTTAAAAGAGATTGGAATTATCACTGCAGACGGAAATTGATCGGTAAAGCAAATTTTACGCGTACCGGTTTAGCGGCTATGCGTCCCGGTTTCCACTTTGGCATAATCTTAATAAGGCGAATAGCCTCCTTGTCAAGATACATATCACCTGTTGACTTGATAATTTCAATATCCTGGATAGTTCCGTCTGTATTTACAGTGAAACTTACAATTGCCTTGCCTTGTGAGCCGTTGTCACGCGATACCTTAGGATATTGGATATTGTTACTCAAGAACGTCATCAAAGCCTGCACACCACCGGGGAATTCCGGCTGTTCCTCAACGGCATCAGCAAGCGCCTCTTCTTTAGCCTCTTCAACAACTGCGGCATCGTCACTTTCCGTGTACTGTTCCAGCTTTTTCTCAACAGCAGCCTCGAAATCTGCCATAGCCTTCTCCAATTTCTTCTCATAATTAGCCAACTGATAATCTTTCAGAGTATTCTCGAGTACCATTATCTCTTCTTCATACTTCTCGACAAACTCTGTCATCTCATTGTTGCACTGTCCTGAAACAACCATCAACTCGTCGACACTCTTGACTGCATTGATCTTCTTTGTATAACCATTTATCAAGGCTATCAGTTTGTCCATTGCATTTCCTGATTGGAGTGTCATTACATTATTCTCAACCAGCGTGATATTCTCTGTTGCAACAGCTGCACCCGACATTAAAAAAACAGCAACTGCTGAAATCAAAAACTTTTTCATAATCCTATATTTAAAAAGTTCCACATTTGCATCAGGAGATATTCTACAAATCTCTGTGCATGTGTTTATAACACAAAATATCTGATATTATCGCAAAGAGGCCAACCCGTCGGTTGGCCTCCTCTTCTATTTGGAACAACAAATCTTTAGAAATTGAGGTCTCCCATGAGTTCTTCAACCTTCTTCTCTGCAGCAGCCTCAAACTCTGCCATAACATTCTCGAGTTGTTTCTCATATGCAGCCTGCTGCTCCTCTGTCAAGACCTCCTCAAGAGCCTCGAAATCATTTTCATACTTTTCTGTAAACGCTGTTACCTCATCATAGCACTTTTCTGCAACCGCCATCAATTCGTCAATAGTCTTGCATGCATTGATTTTCTTTGTATAGTTCTTAACCAAAGTTATCAACTTATCGGCAACATTCTCCTCTGAAACTGTTGTAACAACATTGTTCTCTACCACTACAGCTTTCTCAGCAGCAACTGCTGCACCTGACATCATAAACACTGCAAGAGCAGCCATCAAAAACTTTTTCATAATCTTGTATTTTTTAAAATTAAACATAATTATCACTGACGAACATCGCAAATGTATGTATTTTTATCAAATAAACAAAATACCGAAGACGAAGAAAATAAAAAAAACAGGAATAAGGTTCCGTCTCTGACATAAAACCTTATTCCGGTATATATAATTGAGCAATTTCTGCCACTTGCCCAAGAGAAACAATTTCTCTTTTCAACAGCCTTGGACAGTTCTGCCACCAACAGCCAACTATTGATAACGCAAGTATTGTCCAGGATGTATCAAAGAACGCGAATTCAGATCATTCAGTTCAAATATCACTTGCTGCGGAACTCCATACAGACGGGCAATCTTTTCTATCGTATCGCCGCTCTTAACTGTGTGATATTTAGCTTCGGGGCCAACAGTTTTCGTCTGGCCATTCTCGACATACTTGCTACCGGGACTGCGATAGACATAGCTATCTCCGGTGGTTGTCTGGTTGTTGAAATCAAACATCGATGCCGGGTCAATGCTCGTACCCATCAGGATTGTCTCAAAATGAAGATGCGCACCTGAACTGCGACCGGTATTACCGCCAAGACCTATAGGATCTCCAGCCTTGACATTGTGATTGACCTTCACGAGTCTCTTTGACAGATGGGCATACAAAGTCTCAATACCATTGTTATGACGAATAACGACATAGTGACCATAACCATGGCGTTGGAATGCGGTAATGCGCACCTTGCCATCGAAAGCGGCATATATGGTATCGCCAGTCTCCACTTTAATGTCGAGTCCTTTATGCACACGCTTGCGGCTGGGACGATAGCCGAATACATCGGTTATCGTTGTACTGGTAGTCGGCATCACATAATTGCGCAAGTCGATTTTAAAAGTATCGGGCAATATTGAATTATAATGGACTACACTATTTCTCCATACCGGATACATGTCATCGGACGGGATTATATTGGCCTCGTCCAACAACATATGACGCAACTTCAATGTATCGACATGCCCCATTGGTTGTTGGCGCTGAACCGGATCGGGCATGACATCCTGCGCAGTCACATCAACAAATGAGACTGCAAGCAGAAGCAAAAGTCCTATTTTTCCTATTATCCTCTTCACTTTTTACTTGAATTTTATGGTTTCCTCGCCACCGTACTCAAAACAGGTGACAGCAGACTGGTAATCGAACAGTTCCTCGGGTTTAAAGAAACGGTTAATCTCAACGAGTGCATTCTCAACAGAATCGGATGCATGGACAACATTCTGCTCGCCACTCATGGAAAAATCACCGCGGATTGTACCGGGAAGCGCCTTGCGTGAATTGGTTACACCAACCATCAGTCGCACGGTCTCTACCGCCTCGGCACCCTCAAGGCAGCATGCGATGAGCGGCGAAGCCTGCATAGAGGCCTTCAGATATGGAAAGAAGGGACGGTCCTTCAGATGAGAATAGTGCTCGGCAACCAGTTCGTCATCCATGAACAGCATCTTGATACCTGCAAAGCGCAATCCCTTTCGCTCAAAGCGTGTAATGATGTCGCCTGTCAAACCACGCTGAATAGCGTTGGGTTTAATGAGAATAAGTGTCTTTTCCATATTATGTTAATTTTGTTTTGACCATTTGTGCCAGAATTCAGACAAGACTGTACACACAAAGTACAAATATATTCAAAATAAATGAAAACCCATGAATTTTAGGGAGTTATTATGATATTGCTCCCCAATTCCAGTTGTTCATCCTCTTTATATTACGCAAGCGTTCCCACACGACACGGTACTGTGGACTGGTGCATTCCGGGTCGGCCTCAATGACACCACGCGCCACATCACGCACGAATTTCAGCAACTGCTCGTCGCGTGCAAGGTTTGCAATCTTCAGGTCAAAGGCTATGCCGCTCTGCTGTGTTCCCTCCATGTCACCGGGACCACGCAGCTTCAAGTCGGCCTCGGCAATTTCAAAGCCGTCATTGCTCGTGGTCATTATCTCCATTCGCTTGCGTGTATCCTCGGAGAGTTTGTAATCGGTCACCAGGATACAATAGGACTGCGAAGCACCGCGTCCCACACGCCCACGCAGCTGATGCAGCTGCGACAAGCCAAAGCGTTCGGCATTCTCAATCACCATCACCGATGCATTCGGTACATCCACGCCCACCTCAATTACCGTTGTAGAGACCAGAATCTGTGTCTCACCGGATGCGAAGCGGCGCATCTCCTCGTCCTTCTCCTTGGGTTTCATCTTGCCATGGAGTTTGCTCAGCCTGTAGTCACAGAAGACATTGCACAATTGATTATAGCCATCTTCAAGATTCTTCAGATCCAGTTTCTCACTCTCACTGATGAGTGGATACACCACATAGGCCTGGCGTCCCTCGTTTATCTGTGTGCGGATGAATGAGTAGAGGCTATCAGTGCGGTTGCGGAATATGTGCGATGTCGTGATAGGCTTGCGGCCGGGTGGAAGCTCGTCAATAACGGAGACATCAAGGTCGCCATAGAGCGTCATTGCCAATGTACGGGGAATCGGTGTTGCAGTCATCACAAGCACATGTGGCGGAATTGTGTTCTTCGCCCACATCTTGGCACGCTGCACAACACCAAAGCGGTGCTGCTCGTCAATTACCACAATACCAAGATTATGGAACACTACATTATCCTCGAGCACGGCATGAGTACCCACAAGAATATCTATGCTGCCATCCTCAAGCGCATCGAACAACGGTACCCTCTCCTTCGCCTTCGTGCTGCCCGTCAACAATTCCACCCTCACGGGCAACGCGCCCAACATGCGGCGCAATGTGGCAAAATGCTGTTCGGCAAGTATCTCCGTGGGAGCAAGCAGACAGGCCTGATAGCCGTTGTCCTTGGCAAGCAGCATCGACATCAGCGCCACGAGCGTCTTGCCGCTGCCCACATCACCCTGCAGCAGACGGTTCATCTGACTTTCACCGCCCACATCGGCACGAATCTCCTTCACCACCCTCTTTTGGGCATTTGTGAGCTGGAACGGCAACTGTTCGTTATAGAAGCGGTTGAACATCTCGCCCACCTTGGCAAAACGGTGCCCCACATATCGTGTCTGCCTCTCACGGGCATAATGCAGAATATTGAGCTGTATAAAGAAGAGCTCCTCGAACTTGAGCCTGTACTGTGCAAGCTGCAGCTCCTTATTGTTGCGTGGGAAATGTATTATGCGCAGGGCATCGTCGAGCGACATCAGCCCATTCTTCTGCACAATGTCGGGCGACAGGGTCTCAGGCAAAGGATACTTGAGAAGTTCCAGAAGATTCTGTACCAGCTTAAGCATAGCATTGGAGTTCAAGCCGCTGCGCTTCATCTTTTCGGTAGTGTTGTAATAGGGTTGCAAGCCCATTGTATCAAGTTTCAGCAACGATGCATCATCAACATCGGGGTGAGCAATGTTCACCCTGCCATTGAACATGGATGGCTTGCCAAAGACAACATACCGTGTATTGAGTTTCAGGCGGTTCTTCACAAACTTTATGCCCCTGAACCACACAAGATCCACGAATGCCGTGCCATCAGTGAAATGTGCCACAAGACGGCGCGACGCACCCTCGCCCATCTCTTCGAACGAGCGTATCTCACCCAGCAGCTGCACATGCTGCAACTGACCGCCAAGCTCACTCACTTTGAATACGCGGCTGCGGTCGATATATTTATAAGGGAAATAGTATAGTAAATCATACAGGGAACGGATGTTGAGTTCCCTGCTTAGCAGTGTGGCGCGCTGTTCGCCAACACCTGGCAGAAATTTTATATCTCTTGTTGCGATATCCAGCATTCCATCAATGTCTTGGCTACAAGCATATCAAATGGAGTCGTAATCTTTATATTCTCACGATTACCCTCTACACCGGTTACAGTTTCGCCAAGAGCCTCTACCACCGAAGCATCATCGGTAAAACTCTCTACAAAACGCTGCTCATAGGCACGGCGCAGCAACGAAAGCTTGAACACCTGTGGTGTCTGCACAAGTCGGTACCTGTCGCGTGGAACCACCTCGGTTACACCATTGCAACCGACAATGTGGCGCAGACTGTCCTGCACATCAATCATTGGAATGGCCGATCCATGTACCCAAGCCTGCGAGAAACAGTCATCGAGAACCTTTGGCGACACGAACGGACGCACACCGTCGTGCACACCAACGAGAGCATCGTCAATGTCATCGACCTGAGCCAATCCATTCTGAACAGAATGGAAGCGTGTGGAGCCACCCTGTGCCAGAATCAAAGGCACAGCAAAAGAGTACTCCTTGCACAGTTGTTTCCATAGCTCGATATGCTGCACAGGAAGCACCAGAATAAGTTGCATTGTGGGGTCAATGGCATTCAGATGTTCCAATGTGACCATCACCAATGGTTTGCCCGAGAGCAACTGGAACTGCTTAGGCATTTCGCCGCCCATACGGGTTCCCTTGCCACCTGCAACAACTATGAGATATCTTTTCATAAAAACTTTTTCCTAATCAAAATTGCATTTGAGAACGCAAAGTATCAACCACCTCAATACCACAGAAGTGCTCTACAATAGCAAAGCCAAAATCAAATGAGGCACCGGGGCCGCAGGCTGTGATGATATTGCCATCCTTTTCTACAGCAGCTGCTGTATATTCGGCACCGAAGAGGTCACCCTCGCAACCGGGGTAGCATGTAGCCTTCTTACCCTTGAGGATGCCAATGCGGCCAAACACCATTGGAGCAGCACAAATTGCAGCAACCAGAGTTCCATGAGAACATGCATCAACCAACATGGCGCGCAACGGTTCGTGAGCCGATAGATTTTCTGTTCCAACACCGCCACCGGGGAGCACAAGTGCGTCGGCATCGCCAAAAGAGATGTTCTCATAGAGTTCATCGGCAAGAACCGGCACATTCTGTGCCGACACTACCTCCTTGCGTCCCATGATTGACACGGTTACCACCTGCAAGCCGGCACGGCGCATAACATCTACCGGAGCCAATGCCTCAACGGTCTCAAAACCATCGGCAAGAAAAACATATATTCTCATATTACTCGATGTATTTTTTTATATTAAAGTAATAGGTAATTGTACCCCATTGGTCATTCTTGTTGTTAACAGCTTCACTGAACCTGGTTTTAATTGCTGCTTTTTCGGCTTCCTTAATCAAAACCACAGACATGATATCAGACTCTTTCCTATTGTATCGGGCCTCAATGACAAAGCCTTTCGGGTCAACACAGATATCCACAACAATTCTACCATCTTCATCACCTACATACTTAGGCTTTGCAATCGCACCAACAAGTTTACGATCTGTAAGTTTGACTTCATCAGGAAGTCCCGGACTTGCAGACGCTGGAGACGAGGTTTGGGAATTTGAAGTTGCAGACGAAGCCTTGACTGTTTTCTTGGGGTCGCTTTTCCTAAAGGCCTTAGCCACTATATCTTCACAGTTCTTTTTAGCCTCGTTTTCCTTGTCGGCAACAATATTTTTCCCTATTGTTACTCTCGTTACGGTCTGTTCTATAGTCATGTGGGCTATAGAATCCGCAGGAGCCTCAAGCGCACCAACTTCCACCGGTTCAACAGCCGCATCGGCATGCTGCACCACCCCAATTGTTTCCTCTGGGGAGAACTGCACAAAGGTTGTATAATCCAACACCGGAATGCATGGCACAACACCCAACATCGCAAAGAAGGCTGCGACCTTGTTCATATTACTCATTTGTTCAAATTAATTTTAAAGTAATAGGTAATTGTACCCCATTGGTCATTCTTGTTGTTAACAGCTTCACTGAACCTGGTTTTCATTGCTGCTTTTTCGGCCTCCTTTCTCAATTTCGAATCACTGATATTTGATTCTTTTCTATTGCAGCTAGCCTTAGTGACATAGCCATCCGCATTAACACAGATATCCACAACAATCCAACCATCTTGATCACCTACATACTTAGGCTTTTCAAGCTTACCAACAAGTTTACGATCTGTAAGTTTGAATTCAGGAAGTCCCGGATTTGCAGGCGCAGAAGATGATGATTTAGATTTGGATGATGATTTAGACGAAGTCTTGGCCGCAGTCTTGTCACCACTGTTTTTAAGAGCCTTGGCTACGACATCACTCTCCTTTTTCACCTGATTCTCTTTTTTTGTCTGCTTCTGCTTATTCTTCTGTTCCGCCTCTTTCTTCTTTTTCTCAGCTACCATGGGAGCAACTTTCTTTTTGAATTTAGTCACTCTATCCACGACATCATCAACGGTCTTATCCAGTTCAACAGGATTCACCGATGGTTCGGGTGTCTTTGTGCTTATAGGCTTCTCATCCGGCGCAACCGTCTGCGTTTCCTCACTGCTTGATTCCGCAGGCTGTGATTCCACTTTATCCTCTGGCATGTTGTCCTGCGACTCTTGCGGTGCAGCCTCATCCTCAACCTCATCCTGTGGCGCCGGTTCACTATGTTCCGCAAGTTCGGGAATACCACCAGAGAGCGGTTCCTCTTCATGCACAATTTCAACATCGAGCAGCACCTCTGTTTCGTCCTCGAGAGGATCGGAGACGGGCTCGGTTGATCTCAGTACAAGAAAATACAACAACACGCCCAGCACGACATGCACGAGCAGAGTACCGATAATACCTATTTTCTCCTCTATTGATAACCTTCTCATCACTTAGTTTTTGGAGGGCGTGTAGCCAGCACCATCTTGTATTTCTTACTGTTTGCAATATCAAGTACTTTTACAACCTCGCTGTAAAGCACGCCCTCATCAACATAGAGCGCCACATACTTTTCAGCATTATCGGCAAAATAGTCATCAAGGCATGCTCCTATTTGGCTTTCCAGTATTTGCTTAGGAGCATCGCTGCCCCATTGGAAATAGTATGTAAGGTCATTCTTGATTGTTATGCTCGCTATAGGCTGGCTGTCCACCTTGGCCTTGCCTTGAGGCAAATTGACCTTTATGCCATTGGGGACCACCACGGTAGATGTGAGCATGAAGAATATCAACAACAGAAATATGATATCTGTCATTGACGACATTGAAAAAATGCCTATGGTTTTGGTTCTTCGTTTTATCATAGCATTTTCAACTTATCAAATTAAATTTCGGGTGAATTGAAAACCACAGATGAATCCTTCTTCTCAGGCTCTTCTACCTCAACCACCGGTTCTGATACAGGCTCTACAACCTTCACTGATACAACAGCTGGAGCTGCCTCTACCTTGGCTTCATGAACATCAGCGCTCTTTGTCTCGGCAACAATCTCAAGGAAAGAGATGATGTCGGCCTCCATCGCATTCTGCACCTTGTCTACCTTTGTTACAAGGTAGTTATAGGCAAATATGGCAACGATACCCACGATAAGACCACCTACAGTTGTAACCATCGCCTCATAGATACCGCCCGACAAAGACGAAACCTCGATATTGTCACCTGCCTGTGACATATTCCAGAATGCCTGGACCATACCGGTTACTGTACCCAAGAAACCGAGCATAGGAGCCACAGCCGAAATTGTAGACAAGACTGGAAGTCCCTTTTCCAATGCTGCAATCTCAAGACCCGCCTTGTTCTCAAGCGCCTGACGGATTGATGCATTGTCAAAATTATAGTCCTTGACACCCTTTGCCAAAATGCGCGAGATAGGTGTGTTCAACCTGGTACAATAATTGGTAGCCGACTTGAAGTCCTTGTCCTTGATATTATCGTGCAGACGCGCCAACAATGTCGTATTCTTCAATGCGACCCTAGTCAGCACCGAGAAACGTTCAAAAAAGATATAGATACCAATAATAGACAAAATAGCGAGGATAATCATGATCCAACCGCCCTTCATTGCCAAATCAAAAACATTCAAGCTTTTTTCTGCCGCCAATGGCATAACATTTGTAGTAAATAGACTCATAATTATATTTTTTATTTTTTTATTTTATCAAACAATCCTTATAAGCTGCAATAGTTGCTTCAAGTCCCATATAAAGTGCATCGCTGATGAGTGCGTGGCCAATAGAGACCTCATCTACCCAAGTAATCACATCGGTAAAGAATTTGAGGTTCTCAAGGCTAAGGTCATGCCCGGCGTTCAGTCCTATACCCAACTGCCTTACACGCTTTGCAGTCTCAAGAAACGGCGCAATGGCAGCATCACGGTCGGTTGCATATCCATGAGCGTAAGGGCCTGTATAAAGCTCAACTCTGTCGGCACCGGCCTCTGCAGCAAATTCCGCCATACGCACATCGGCATCAATGAATATAGAACTACGGATACCGGCTTCTCTCAGTTCGCCCAGTACATCACGAAGGAAAAGCTGCTCCTTCTCTGTATCCCAACCACTGTTTGATGTAAGCTGCTCAGGCTTATCGGGCACAAGTGTCACCTGTGCGGGTCGCACACGGAGCACAAGATCCATGAAATCCCTTGTAGGATAACCCTCAATGTTGAACTCGGTACGCAATACAGCCCGCAAAGCCGGCACATCGGCACGACGAATATGTCTCTCATCGGGACGGGGATGCACCGTTATACCATCTGCACCAAAAGCCTCACAATCCTTCGCAACTTTTATTATGTCGGGATTGTTGCCACCACGGGCATTCCTTATGGTTGCAACTTTGTTTATGTTTACACTGAGCTTAGTCCTCATATACACTTAATTATAATCAAAACACCCACTTCAGGCGATATTTTCTCAATTCTGTGCAAAAATAGCACAAATAAAAATATTTATATTATAATTTATCTTAATTTTGTGTTGAAAACAAAGACGCTGTTTAAATTTATGAAATTTGCAATATTCGGAAACAAGCACCAGACCAAGAAATCGGAAAGCATTGGAGAACTTTTCGAGGCCATAGCAAAACGCGGAGACAGTTATGCAATAGACAAGGCTTTCTATGATTTCTTGTGTGAAGAGAGGATTGCACAGCCGGTTCCCCAGGAACTCATTACCGATGACAACTTCACGGCCGATGTTGCCATCAGTTTCGGTGGCGACGGTACATTGTTGCGCACTGCAAGCCGTGTGGGCAAGAAACAGATTCCCGTGTTTGGCATAAACGCCGGCCGTCTGGGTTTCCTCACAGCCACTTCGAACGAGAATATTGACAACATTATAGGCAACATACACAACGGGGAGTACGATGTTGAACAACACATACTGATTGAGGCAAGCACAAACGGAGAAGAGCTCAAAAGCTACCCCTATGCACTCAACGAAATTGCCATAATGAAGCACGACAGTTCCTCAATGATAACCCTCAAGGCTACACTTAACGGTTGTGACACAATCACATACCAGGCCGATGGACTCATTGTTGCAACACCTTCGGGCTCGACAGGATATTCGCTGAGCGTAGGCGGACCAATCATCGCCCCCGATGCAAATGTCCTCACATTGACACCAATTGCACCGCATAGCCTCAGCGCAAGACCCCTGATTGTCGGCGACAACACAACAATTGAAATTTGTGTGAACAGCCGCAGCGGCAACTACCTGATAGCAATTGACGGACGCAACGAGAGCTGCGACGAGAGCACTACGATAACAATAAAGAAAGCAAGCTACCGTCAGCTCATCATCCGTTGCCGTGAGCACTCATTCATACAGAACCTGCAGGAGAAGCTCATGTGGGGCGCGGATATAAGAGATTAACAATTCTTAGCAACTATAGAGACGGGGGGGGGGGTTTTACACCCC